>Ga0172371_10000341_pt1 | contig 71006 bp, 55 predicted proteins | sample Lak12m_FD_114543 | JGI IMG/M metagenome (GOLD analysis project Ga0172371, IMG submission 114543) | Freshwater microbial communities from Kabuno Bay, South-Kivu, Congo - kab_022012_12m | ecosystem: Environmental > Aquatic > Freshwater > Lake | place: Democratic Republic of the Congo: South-Kivu... | reverse complement strand
TCACAATATCGCAAAAATCCACGTCTTCGGGGAGCGAACGTAGGCGAGAGAGCGGGGTAATCGCCGCCCTCGCGGCGCTCCGCATGGGTAGTCGGGCGAATTCCCAGCGGTTTTGTTGCGTGGGGTTGGGTTATTCGACAGTCTCGTTGGATGGCATGGTGGAGCAGTTGCCCGTGGTGACGGAGCTCGCGCCCGAAATCGAAGAGCAGTTGAATCATCACCGCGCGCAGATTCGCCGCATGGGTCCCATCAACCCCGATGCGAAGACGGAATTCGACCAGGGAAAAGAACGCTACGAGTTTATGAAGACGCAAGTGGAAGATTTGCGCAAAGCCGAAGCGGACTTGAAACAAGTGGTTGCGGAACTCGATGAAATTACCATCAAAGAATTTTCGCGCACGTTCGACGCGGTGGACAAACAATTCCGCGAGACCTTTGTGCGTTTGTTCGGCGGCGGTTCTGCGAGATTGGCATTGACCGAGCCTGAGAATCTGGTCACGACGGGCATTGAAATCGAAGCGCGTTTGCCGGGAAGACGCGAGCAGGGACTGTCCATGCTTTCGGGCGGCGAAAGAAGTTTGACCGCCATTGCTTTGGTTTTCGCGCTGCTGAAAGTCTCGCCCACCCCCGTATGTGTGATGGACGAAGTGGACGCGATGCTCGACGAAGCCAACGTGGGACGCTTCCGCGATTTGCTGGTGGATTTGAGCAAGGACACGCAGTTCATCATCATCACTCACAACCGCAATACTGTGCAGGCGGCGGATATTATTTATGGAGTCACGATGGGGAAGGATTCGGCGAGTCAGATTATTAGTTTGAAGCTGGATCAGGTTACGGATGATATGCTAAAACGCGGGTAATTTGTAAATAGTAATTGGAGGTTGGGGATTGAAAAAGACTCTGGTGAAAAATCCAGAGTCTTTCTTTTCAACGAAGCCTATTAAATTTTTGGTTGATTTTCCTGTCTAACATTCGCAGGGCGGTTTTTATGGCGGACAGGAAGGCTCTTTTGTTGGCAGTCTGTACGCCGCGCGTTCTGTTTCGGTCAAATCACGGGTTAGGCGACGGCAGACTGTGGCGATAGAATCCTGGTAATTGACAGACCAGACGCGGAGGATGACATCGAAGCCGCCGGTCATGACGTGTTTGCCATCTGGCGAGAACGCCACGCCAATAATGCCGCCTGTGTGTCCTGCAAGGGTGCGGATGTTCTTGCCGGTGGCGACTTCCCAAATCCACGCGAGCTTCTCACGTCCCCCAACCAGCACATAGGCGCCGTCGGGTGAGAATGCCACGTTGTACGTCCATTCGGTGGGACCGACAAATTGGCGCACTTCCTTGCCCGTAGCGACATCCCACAGGCGGGCGGTGAAATCGGTGCCGGTGGAGACCAGATATTTGCCATCGGGCGAAAACTCTACGCTCCAGACCCATCCTGTATGACCGCTGAATGTCTTAAGCAGTTTGCCGCTTTGCACATCCCACAAACGCACAAAAGTATCGGACGAGGCGGTTGCCAGCAATTGGTCATCGGGCGAGAAACTGACATGCATCACGCTGGCGTCGTGCGGGGCAAATGCGCGGATTTGTTCGCCGGTCTTGGCATCCCAGAGGATGGCGGATTTGTCGTGGCTGGCAGTGACAATGTACGCGCCGGAATGCGAATACGCGGCATGTAATAATCCCTTGGTGTGACCTTCGAGACGGAGAGTCTCTTCCCCAGTTGACAGATTCCATACGCGGGCAGTTTGATCCGCGCTGGCGCTCAACGCCTGCTGCCCATCGGGTGAAAAGGAAACAGCAGCGATTGTGCCTGTATGCCCATTCAACGTTGATATCTCCAAGCCGGAGGGAACATCCCAATAGCGCACTGTTCTGTCGCGGCTGCCGGATAATGCCTTAAGACCATCAGGCGAGTAATCTACGCTGTAGACCCAGTCTGTATGGTTGATGAAGGCATCGGGTTGTTTGTGAACCCACGAATCCCACACCATGACCGTTTTGTCGCGGCTGGCAGTGGCAATCAAATCCCCGTTCGGAGAGAAGGCTGCCCCTCGTGTTTGCTCAAAATGACCGACATACATGCGCGTCAGTTCCCGCGTATCCATATTCCACAGCCGGACGGTCTTGTCCCAGCTGCTCGTGAGGATGAATTTGCCATCGGGGGAAAACAACGCGCTTTCGATGGCATCGGAGTGACCAAAGAAGGTGTGCATTTTCAGCCCGCTGGTCAGATTCCATAAAATGGCGGATTTATCGGCGGAGCCGCTGATGGCATATTCGCCGTCTGGGGAATATGCCACACTGTGCACCGTACGGGTATGCCCGGTGAGCAACAGCGTTCGGTCGCCGGTGCGGGCATCCCGTTGGAGAATTGCGCCGCTGTTCAACCCAACTAACATGGAGCGTCCGTCCGGGGCGATGTCTATTGAGTAGACTTCGCTGGGATTGGTGAATACCCGCGTATTTTCCCCGGTGGATAAATCCCAAATGCGGATTGTCTTATCCGTGCTGGCGGTGGCTGCCCAACGTCCATTTGGCGCAATGGCAATATCGTTGATGGATTCGGTATGACCCGCAAGCAGAAATTCCATCTTGCCATCGTCAAGATTCCACCAGATTGCGGTGCCGTCGGTACTGCTGCTTAACAGATGCTTGCCATCCGGCGCGAATAGCGCGCGGGTGTTGAGTTTGGTATGTCCCGCCAGGGTGAGCAGCAGTCTGCCATCCGCTATATTCCACACGCGCACGACCGGGTCTTCACCAACGGTAGCCAGAGTTTTATTATCCGGCGAAAAGGCTGCATGGGTAAACTCTTTGACATCGGTGAAACGGCGCAGGGGCCAGGGACGGGTGAGGGATGTTTGCAGGGTGCCGTCGCCTTCGGGTGTGTATGAGCGCTTAATGGATTGCAGGCTGAGCAAAGCCGCCAATTCGGGGCTGCCATCGGGCGCGGCTAATATCCCCGACGCTTCCGAAGTCAAGAGCAGCGCCTCGGAGCGTATCAAGTTGGATTGGGCTGTGGCTTGGGCAGCGTGGGCTATATCCGCATTTGCCTGGGATGTCGCCGCGCTGCTGTTTGCTTGCGCTTGGGCGGTTTGCGCGGCAATCAGGTTGGTGTTGGCAATGCCTGCCTGCACGAATCCAAATACAGCCAGTACCGCCAGCGCGATTGCGCCGAAAATCGAAAACCCCAGCACTACCTTGCGTTGGCGCTCGGCAACCTGGCTGCTTTTGAACACATACTCGCGCTGTAAGTCGTTGGGATGCGGGTCTTTGGATGTGTTGGTCGCCAGCTGATATGCCGCGTCCTGCAAATCCTTGCCGTATAGCAGGAAGCTGTTTTCTTTATTGCTTCTTTCCCATTCCAGCGCTTTCACTTGCAGGCGGCGATGTGTTTTTACCCACTCATAATCTGTATTAATGGACGTGAGCAACTTTTGGACGGCGGACTCGAAGTCGTCGCCCTCGCGCGCAAAGAGCCAATTCAGGTGTGAAAGTTGCTTGGGGATGTCATCGCCTTTGACGTCGCGCGTGACAATGGGGATGATGCGTTTGGAGTTTTTAACCGCGCAATCTATCTCCTGTCCGCAGACTTTCGACGCGGCGGAATCCGGGCTGATGAGGAAGATGAACGCGTCCGCTTCTTCGATGCCTTTTTCGATTTCTTTCCACCAGTCCACCGTAGGCGGAATGCCGTCCCAGTCCACCCAAAACTCCAGGTCGTTTTTTTTCAATTCGTTGGTAAGTTTTTTTGCAAATTCAATGTCTTTGCGCGAATAAGAGATAAAGACCTTTGTCATGGGGTTCTGCCTTTATGGGAGGATGTCGGCTTGTTATAGAGCATTTGTGTGGCGGATAAAAAAGACCAGACAGAAATGATAAGGTCTGTCTGGTCTCGTTCGTTAAGGATACACCCTTTTAATCGTTCGCGGGAAGGCGATTGCCTCGCGGACATGCTCCGTGCCGCACATCCATGCGGTGACGCGCTCCGTACCCATGCCAAAACCAGAGTGGGGAACAGAGCCGTATTTGCGTAGTTCTAAATACCATTTGAAGGAGTCTTCGGGCAGCCCTTCTTTGTGAATTCTCGCCAGTAAGTTTTCGTAGCTGCTCATGCGCTCTGAGCCACCGCAGATTTCGCCGTAGCCTTCGGGGGCGAGCAAGTCCACGCTTTTGCAGACTTCGGGGCGGTCTTTCCACGGTTCCATGTAAAAGGCTTTGACGGCGCTGGGGTAGCCATAGACAAAGACGGGCTGGTCAAATTGTTGGGTGATGGCGGTTTCGTGCGGCGCGCCAAAGTCTATGCCCCAATCAAATTTGAGCAAGGCTTTCTTCTCTGGGTCGGTTTCTTTTTCATATAAATCTTGCAGCATTTTCGCCGCGTCATCGTAAGAGATGCGCGGGAAGGGCGCTTTGATTTTTTCCAGTTTTGAAATATCGCGCCCCAAAAATTTGAGCTCTGGGGTTCTGTCGCGCAGCACGCGCTGGATGATATGAACCATCATCTGCTCTTCAATTTCCATCAACCCATCTAAATCACAGAAGGCGATTTCGGGTTCGAGCATCCAAAACTCGGTCAGGTGGCGGCGCGTTTTGGATTTTTCCGCGCGGAAGGTGGGACCGAAGCAATAGACTTTTCCAAACGCGAAGATGTTTGCTTCGTTGTAGAGTTGCCCCGTCTGCGCGAGATAAGCTTTACCCTCGTCGAAGTATTCTGTTTCAAAGAGAGTCGTCGTGCCTTCTGCTGCGGCGGGAGTGAGAATGGGCGTACTCATTTCCACAAAGCCGTTGGTATCTAACCATTCGCGGGTGGCAGCCATCACGGTGGCGCGCACGCGCAAAATTGCCCATTGACTCTGCATCCGAATCCAGAGGTGACGATTATCGAGCGCAAAATCTACGCCGTGGTCTTTGAGCGCCATCGGGTAATCTAAATTGGCGGATTGAACGACCTGCAAATCTTTAATGCCGACTTCATACCCGCCGGGGACGCCGGGCGCGCGTTTATCCTCGCGGACTATTCCCGTAATCACAACGGAACTCTCCTGCGGAAGATGGGTGATAAGGTCAAAGGTTTCAGGCGAAAGGTCGCCCTTAAAGGCGACACACTGCACAAAGCCCGTGCCGTCACGCACAAGCAAAAAGGAAAGTTTGCCCTTATCGGTGCGGTTATAGAGCCAGCCTTTGAGGACAATCTCTTGTCCTACATAATTTGAAATTTGAGTCACGCTGATAGAGTCAGCCATAAGGAATCCTTTAATTCGTTATTTTTGTTTATTATATTACAAGAGACCTTTGAATAAATTCAGAATTCTGAATTCAGAATTTATTTTCCTTCCACAATTTTTATTTCTTCTTCCGTCAGCCCGTACAACTGATAAACGAGACGGTCAATCTGCTCATCCACCGCTTTGATTTGCCGCTCGTACACATCCACATCGGATTGGGTCTTCGCGCCCGCTTTGGACTTGTGCAACGCCAGCATTTGACTCACCAAGCCGACCATCTTCTCGTGCGCGGATTTGTCGGCGGGGTTGGCAAAATCTATGGCGCGGATGGGGAGTGAAGATATAAAACGTGATTCGTAACTGAACCAACCACCACGCATACTTGTTGCTGTCTGATGTAAAAACCATTCAAGCAATTTGCTGTTCAATAATCCTAAAGTATATTCTCGGTTGTATTCTGGAGAAACTAGAATTCCATACCCGCCAGCAGCACCGCCAGTAAAATAACAATCGCCTTCCGAATCTAATGAAAACGACGAAACAGGTGCTATATCAGGAGTAAATATTTTGGGTAATGAAATTACGTCAAAGTTTTTTGGATAAATATATGCGTACCACTTTGAGCCCTTCATTTTTCCATCTTCTCTATTCTCAAGATAACTTTTATTTTCGAGTAAATATTGATAAGTTAAAGGAATACTCTTTTTCAATTCATTTTCGGGTATTAGAGAAATTTTCCCATCTTTAAGAGCATAAGGGAAAAGTAACCGACGAGCGGTTCTTAATAAATTAAATCTTCTACTGTCGCCACCTTTTACTAATGGATGTAGAAGATTTTCTTCAACCCAATATTCAGCATCTTTTTCTTTTGAATAAATTTTTACTTTTTTATCTTTTCGCTCTATTTCATCAACAATATAAATTTTGTCTGCACTTGTTTTAATGCCTTGAAAAATTCTCAAAGTTGCATCTTCAAGTTTTACAGGCATTTTGCTCAACTTCTCAAACAAGCCTGCACCTTGTCCAACCGTAAAATTCCACTCGCTCTCAGTCACGTTCGCGGCGAGTATGCGCCCTTGTGTTAAGAACTCCGAGTTCTCCGAGAACTCGGAGTTCTGGCTCTGCGAGTCTCGCCAGTTTTCAAGGTCTTGCACTCTTATCATTTCAAAATCATCGTTGCCTGTCTTATCCAAAAACAGCAAACAAGTGTACGTCGTTGCGCCGTCGAAAATTTGCTTGTCGCCAAAATGAATCACCTTGCCGAGATGTTTTCCATTTGCAACCAGTCCACGCAAACCCGCGCCGTATTTCGAGTTGAAGAATTTATGCGGCAAAATGTAACCCATGCGCCCGCGTTCGTTCAACAAGCTTAAAGCCTTTTCCACAAACACCACATAAATATCATAATTCCCCGCTTTTGCAGATTGATAGATTTCCTTGTAAATCTCCACTTCCAGCGGAGCCCATTCCTTCATGGTTTGAATCCGAATATAAGGCGGGTTGCCAATCACACAATCAAATCCTCCATTACTCATAATCTCTTTGAATTCAGATTTCCAGTCAAAAGGATTTACCCGTTTCATTTCCGTTGCGTCGGGAAACATTTTTCCCGCGAAATAATCCATCCCAATCAAACTATTTCCGCACTTGATATTCTGACTCAAATCGGGCAGAACCGTCTGGTGAAACAGGCTGCGCTCCTCGGTCAACTCGCCCTCGCGCAAATCTTCCAGCGCCTTCAACGAAAGCGAAAAGCGCGTCACTTCCACCGCTTGCGGGTCAATGTCCACGCCGAAGAGGTTGTTCTTCAAAATCTCGCGTTTGAGTTTGGCAGTCAAGCGGATTTGTCCGCTCTCGTCTTTATAAAACGATTCGCGGTCGCGTTTTTCCCTGCCCGCGCGCGCAAAATAATCCTTGTGCCAGTTAATCAAATAGTCATACGCCCCCAACAAAAACGAACCCGAACCGCAAGCCGGGTCAAGAATTTTTAACTTCGCCACATCCGCAGGAGTCGCTACTCCCTGTTCTCTATTCTCTACTATCTTCCCTACTGTGTTTTTGACAATGTAATCCACGATGTACTGCGGGGTGTAATATACGCCGCCCGCTTTGCGCACTTCGGGCTTTTCCTCGATGGTCACACGTTTATCTGTCGTGCGAACCACGCGCCCCAAAAAGCGCTCGTAGATTGTGCCGAGAATTTCAACGGGCAACACCGCAAAGTTATACGGCGAATTCTCCGGCTGCAAATCTGTGATGACCGAACGCGCGACCTTATTGGAAACCGTCACATTTTCCAATTCGGGACGCGGCGCGAAAATACTGCCGTTGTAAAAATTATTCAACTCATCGAAGATATTCTTGCAGGCATTGAACCAGCTCGTAGCGTCTTCGGCAAGTCCGCTTTGCTCCACGCTTTGCGCCAACTCGCCGAGATAATCCTTATCCACCTCGCGGTCAGAAAGCGCCTTGATAAAAATTAAACGGTCAATCAGCAATTGAACTGCGGCAGTAATTAACTCCCCATCCGCCGCAGGGTTGCGCTTCTTCATATCTTTTGCCAGCAAAACGCGCCAGCCGTTCTTCTCATCGTCCATCTGCGAGAGAAAGGCTTTATCAGGAGATACGCGATTCGATTTTACTTTTTGCGGAGAAAGATACCGCGACCAGAGTCCACCCGCGCGGTTTTTACTCGCCGTCAAAACATTGCCCCGCTCAAAGAGTTCCCACAACTCCTCGAACTTTTCAACGTAATCGTTGCACGTCCAATCCACCACGCGGAAATTATTCACTGCTTCAGGCTTTGCCGCAAACAGCGTGCAATCCAAAACAATGAACTCCTGAAAATCCGTCAGAATCGCAAAATCTATTTTCTCCGACGGCTTGCTGTTCTGTGTGGAATACGCATACGAATACACCTGATACAACCAGCGCGGGTCTTTCATTGAATACTTGACTTGCTTGGCGTCCATCACCAACACGTCGCGCCCATCCAAACTCAAAATGTAATCGGGGCGCAAGCCCTTTTTATTTGTCACCTGCACTTTGAACTCATAATGCGCGCGCGAAAGCCCCGCATTTTCCGTGTTCCAATTCAAATAGCGGAACAACGGGCGGATGAAATTATTTTCAATCTGCGCCTCCGCCGCCTTTTCCAGCGTCGCCTCATGCGCGCGAAAATCTTCCACAAGTTTTTTAATTTCTATTCTAGATTGTTCTTTTGCGTAAATCATAGCGGCTCTCCCCCAAGGGGTAAAAAAATAGTGGAAGCAACTGAATTGTTTCCACTATTTTAACATGCTATCTTATTTCCTTCTCTCTTCCAGCGCCTTCGTCATTAATTCCTTCGCCACATTCGGGTCGGCTTTGCCTTTACTAGCGCGCGCCACCTGCCCCATAAACCACTGGAACAGCGTCTCCTTGCCCGCCAGATATTGCTCCACTTCCTTCGGGTTGTCGTTCAAAATCTTCGTCACCAATTCTTGAATTGCGCCCGTGTCGCTCATCTGCGCGAGATTTTTTTCCTTAACAATTTGCGCGGGGTCGCCGCCATTTTGGAATAATTCCGCTAACACAGTTTTTGCCGCGCTCGCGCCAATGCTTTTATCCGTCAGCATGTCCATCAATTTGGCAAAGGATTCTGGCGGCAGAGTCACCGCTTGAATTTCCAAATTGTTGTCGTTCAAATAACGCATAAACTCGCCCGCCAGCCATGAATGAATCGCTTTTGCGGGACTTTTGGATTTTGCAAGCGCCGCCTCGAAATAATCCGCTAACGCTTTTTCAGATGTAAGGAAACGCGCTTCGCTTTCTTTAAGGTCAAACTGAGTCGTGAACCTCTGAGTTTTTGCTTCGGGCAATTCGGGCAACTGCGCCCGAATATTCTCCACCCACGCGGAGTCAAGATTCAGCGGCGGCAAATCCGGTTCGGGGAAGTAACGGTAATCGTGCGCGTCTTCCTTCCCGCGCTGAGAGACGGTCACGCCGCGCGCGTCATCCCAGCCGAGAGTCTCTTGAATGACGACTCCGCCTTCGTCATAAATTTTGCTCTGACGTTGAACTTCGTATTCAATGGAGCGAGTTAACGCGCGAAAGCTGTTGAGGTTTTTAATTTCGGTCCGCGTGCGGAGCTCGGCGCTACCCACAGGGCGCACGGAGACATTCGCCTCAAAGCGAATGACTCCTTTTTCCATGTCGCCGCTGTTCACGCCGAGATAGCGCAGAATGGCGCGAATTTTTGAGGCGTAGTCCAATGCCTGCTCCGCGCTGCTCATATCCGGCTCGGAGACAATTTCGAGGAGCGGCACCCCCGCCCGATTAAAGTCCACCAGCGCGCCGCCTTTTTCGTGAGTCAGTTTGGCGGTATCCTCTTCCAAATGCGCGCGGCGGACTCTCACCGTTAAAGAATCATCCAGAATTTTTAGAAACCCCTCTGCGCCAATCGGCAGTTCATATTGAGAAATTTGATAGCCTTTGGGCAGGTCGGGGTAATAATAATTTTTGCGCGCAAAGGTGTTATGCGAATTGATGCGGCAATGCAGCGCCAGCGCCACCAACGCGGAAAATTCCACCGCCCTTTTGTTGAGGACAGGCAGCGCGCCGGGCAGCCCCGTGCAGGTTGGGCAAATATTTATATTGGCGTCAAGCGCGGAGGAGTAATCCGCTGAGCAGGAGCAGAAGGCTTTGGAGTGGGTGAGTAACTCCGCGTGAATTTCAAGTCCGATAACGGGTTGGTAAGTTAGTTTCATAGTTTGTTAGTCTCATAGTCAAAAGGTCGAGCGGTTAAATTCCTGCAATGACAATGCCAGCGATTGCCGCCACAATGCCAAGTCCTTGAATTCTGGTGACTTTATCTTTGAGGAAAATCACCGCCAGCAGGATGGTGACAATGGATAACGCGGAAGCGATGGGGGTGATGAGAATTGCGTCCCCGATTCCTAAGCCGTAATTGACCGCCGCCACCGCGCCCGCTTCCACCGCGCCCATGACGAAAATTGCGGCTGCCGCTTTTGCGCCCGCGCCCGCCAGACTCATCCCGCGCTTGGATAGAACGAAAAAGAGCGACATCAAAACCACAATGCCGAGTTTAATCAACGCGGAGCTGACCAGCCAGCCGACTTCTTCAACGATGACTTCGCTGACGTTCCAATAAATGCCGAAGAAGAATGCGCCCGTCACGGCTTCTTGAACTCCCGCAGAGAGTTGAAATTTTCGCTGTTGAATCTCGCTCCAATTTAGGGAGGCGAGAGTCACGCCCGCGAGAATCATCGCCACGCCGAAGGTTTGAGTTGCGGATAATCTTTGTTCCATGAAGAGGAAGGCAAACAGCATGGTGAAGACCGCCCACAAGTTCATGCTTGCGGCGACAATGGAAACATTGCCGACTTCAAAGCCTTTGAAGAAGAACAAATATCCCGCCGAATACAACAGCGCGGCAAGGGGAAGCAGGAGCAGCGCGCGCGAAGATAAAATCACGCTTGGGGTTAAGACAAAGCCGAGCAGTAACATTGTCAGCAGCCCAGCCAGCTGTGACAAAAAAAACGATTTGTAAGGTCCAATCTGTTTGGCGAAGACGCCGCCCAGAAAATCATACAAGCCCCAGCCGCACATGCCCGCTATTCCGCACAAAACACTTACGAGAGTAATGTTCATAAAAGTCTAGTAAACCGCTTCCTAATTCCTAATCTCTAATCTCTAATCTCTAATCTCTAATCTCTGGGCTTTTCTTATGCCAATCTGTCACCTGCTGATAGGCATGACCGACTTGGAATAATTTTGCTTCGTCCAAATGCTTGCCGATGAGCTGCATTCCAACGGGCATATTTTTGGAAAAGCCAGCGGGCAAAGCCAGCGCGGGAACGCCCGCAGGATTCGTGGAGACAACGTAAATATCCGAGAGATACATTTCCAGCGGGTCGCTGGTTTTCTCGCCAAGTTTGAAGGCGGTGGTCGGGCAGGTCGGCGCGATGAGCACATCCACTTGCGCGAGCGCGTTTTCAAAATCACGCCGCAGCAGCGTGCGGACTTTTTGCGCCTTCAAATAATAGGCGTCATAATATCCCGCAGAGAGCGCATACGCGCCGAGCATGATTCTGCGCTTGACCTCATCGCCAAAGCCTTCGTGGCGGGTTTTGAGATAAATATCCACAATATTTTCCGCGCCCTCAGAAATAGACAAGCCAAAGCGCGCGCCATCCATGCGGGCAAGGTTGGAGCTCGCCTCCGCGAACAGCAGCAGATAGTAAACAGGCAGCCCATATTTTGCGTGTGGCAGCGAGACTTCGTGAATCTCCATGCCGAGTTTTTCGTACTGGCGAATTGCTTCTTGAATGGAAGATTCAACGCCCGCTTCCATGCCCGCTACAAAATATTCTTTGGGAATGCCGAGCTTCATGCCTTTCACGGGTTGGTCAATGGTTGCGTGGTAATTGGCAACGGGTGATTGGTAAGTGGTAGCATCCTTCGGGTCATGTCCTGCAATGTATTGCAAGACGGTGGCGCAATCATAGACATCCCGCGTCATGGGTCCAATTGAGTCAAACGATGAAGCCAGCGCGATGAGTCCGTACCGCGAGACTCTGCCGTAGGTCGGTTTGATGCCCGTCACATTGCAGAAGCCTGCGGGCATTCTCACCGAACCGCCCGTATCCTCGCCGATGGAGAATCCACACAGCCCGGCGGACATTGCCGCCGCCGCGCCGCCGCTTGACCCGCCGGGGACGCGCGTTAAATCCCAGGGGTTCTTCGTATTAAAGAACGCGGAGTTTTCGCACGAAGACCCCATGCCGAACTCGTCCATGTTGGTTTTGCCCAGCAACACTGCGCCCGCGTCCGCGAGTCTTTGCGTGACGGTGGCGTTATATTGCGGCACATAGTTTTCCAAAATTTTGGAAGAGCAAGTCGTCCGCACGCCGCGCGTGGAGATGGCATCTTTCATCGCAAAGGGAATGCCCGTTAGCGGGGTGACAGCTTCGCCCGAAGCGAGTCGCGCATCCGCGCGCTTTGCCTGCTCCAATGCAACATCATCCGCAAGGGTGACGTAGGATTGAATCTTGCCGTCCACCTCATGCGCGCGTTTGAGTATGGCTTGGGTTAATTCCACCGAAGAGATTTTTTTCTCCGCGAGGAGTTGGGAAGTTTGTTGAAGGGTTAAGTTTATCAGTTCCATAATTTTATGCAAGAGAATAGATGACTAGAGAATAGATAGATACTCTCCAATCTCTAATCATCTATTCTCTATTCATCTCCCAACACCGTTGGCGCTTTGACGTGACCGCCCGCAACCTTTGGCGCGTTCTTCAAAAATTCTTCGCGGCTCATGGAAGGCATCACAACATCCTCGCGCAGGACGTTGGCGTTGTTGGTGATGTCCGATGCGGGCGGGACTTCGCTCGTGTCCACTTCGTTGAGCATGTTGAAGTATTCGATAATCGCGGAAAACTGCGGGCTGAATTTTTCCGCTTCCTCATCGGAAATTCCCAGCCGCACAAGGCTGGCAACATGCTTAACGGTTTGAGCGTCAATGGTTTGCGTCATGCCGTCCTCCGTCCTCAAACTTAATATGCAATTCCTTCAACTGCTTCGGCTCCACTTCGGAGGGCGCGTCCGCCATCACATCGCGTCCGTTTTGATTCTTGGGGAAGGCAATCACCTCGCGGATGTTGGGCTCGTCCGCCAGCAGCATCACAAGGCGGTCAATGCCGGGCGCCATGCCGCCGTGCGGAGGCGCGCCATACTCAAACGCTTCCAGCATGTGACCAAACTTGGCTTGAATGTCTTCATCGCTTAAGCCTAGCATTTGGAACATCTTCATTTGAATATCGCGGCGGTGAATGCGGATAGAGCCAGACGCCATCTCGTAGCCGTTGCAAACCATGTCATAGGCATCGGAATATACCTCGCCAGGGTTGGTGTCAAACTTGGGCAGGTCTTCCAACTTGGGCATGGTGAAGGGATGATGTTCCGACTCCCATTGTTGATTCTCCTCATTCCACGCAAAGAAGGGGAAGTCCACCACCCACGCAAACGCCATCAGAGATTTATCCGCGAGGTCGAGCTTGTCGCGGAACCACAGGCGCAGCCCGCCGAGAGTCTTATTCACAACGGCGCGCGCATCCGCCGCAAAGACGATGAGGTCGCCAACGCCCGCGCCCGTTTGGGCTTTTAACGCCGCGAACTCTTCCTCGCTGACAAATTTGGCAATGCCGCCTTTCATGCCCTCGGCGGTGATTGCCATGTAAGGCATTCCCTTTGCGCCGAAAGTTTTCGCCACTTCGGTCAAGCCGTCCAATTCCTTGCGCGACATCTCCGCAGATTTGGGCGCAACGAGGCACTTAATCGCGCCGCCCGCAGCCAACGCGGATTGAAAGACCTTAAACTCACTTTTGGCGAAGACCGCGCTAACATCTTTTAATTCCATGCCGAAGCGCAAGTCGGGTTTGTCCGAGCCGTAGGTTTCCATCACTTCTTTGTAAGAGAACTTACGCCAAGGGGAAGAGAGTAATTTCTTGTGCGGCGCAACGGCGGGAATCATCTCCGTGAACAAGCCTTCCACCAACGCAAGCACATCATCCCGATGGACGAAGGACATTTCGAGGTCGAGCTGAGTAAATTCGGGTTCTCTGTCGCCGCGCAGGTCTTCATCACGGAAACAGCGCGCAATTTGAAAATATTTATCCATGCCCGCCACCATCAACAGTTGCTTAAGTTGTTGAGGCGATTGCGGCAGCGCGTAAAACTGTCCGGGGTACACGCGGGAAGGGACGAGGTAATCGCGCGCGCCTTCGGGCGTGGCTTTGAACATGATGGGCGTTTCAATTTCGATAAAGCCTTCTTTGTCCAAATAGTCGCGCATGAACTTGATGACCTTGTGGCGCAGCACCATATTTTTGGTGAGCCGCTCGCGGCGCAGGTCGAGATAGCGATATTTGAGGCGCGTATTCTCGTCGGGCAGGTCTGCGTCACTGCTGACCATGAAGGGCAACACTTTGGCGGGATTCAACACCGTCACATTTTTGGCGAGGATTTCAACTTCGCCCGTTTCCATTTTCGGGTTTTCCATGCCTGTCGGGCGTTTGGTGACCACGCCTTCAATTTGCAGCACCCACTCAAAGCGAACATTGGAGACCGCCTCTAACACTTCTTTGGGCAGGTCGGGGTTGATGGTGATTTGCACAACGCCTGCGCGGTCGCGCAAGTCCAAAAAGACCACGCCGCCATGGTCGCGGCGGCGATGCACCCAGCCAGATAGCGTCACATTTTGCCCGACGTGCGCCGCTCTTAATTCTCCACAAGTTTTGGTTCTATACATAATGCGCCTCCAAAGATTTTAACCTGAGACCTAAAAGGTCTGCGTGATAGATAAAATAAATCGCCCTTCGCGGTTGCGTCGGGCGATTGATGTTGGTAAGAAAAATTTTAACCAGCCGCGCTTCGCCCGACGAGATGGGTATCGTCATTATCGTTATTGCGATGATTGCTGCGGTTGAACTTCAACATAGTGGCGGCATTATAGCACAGAGTTATGCTTTGCAAGTCAGTTATAATCCTTGCCCGTGAAACATAAATCAATTTTTGAATGGCTCATTTCCGCCGCGCTGGTCGCCGCCATCCTCGCGCCGCGCCTGCCCGCGCTGGGGTCTTTCGCCACATTAAACGAACCCTACTGGCTGAGCATGGGCGCAAATTTTTATTACGCCTTGGGGCAGCGCGAATTTGAAAACACCGTTTATGAATATCAACCCGCCGTCACAACTATGTGGATTGTGACCGCCGCCCTGCTCATTTACTTCCCCGAATATCGCGGCTTGGGGCAGGGATATTTAGATTTTGAAAAAGGCTTGCTCGACCCGTTTTTGCTGCAACACGGCAAAAATCCATTGGAACTTTTCGTCATAGCGCGAACGCTGCAAGTTCTGGTCATTGCCGCCCTCTTCCTCATCTTATATGGGCTATTAAGAAAAATATTCCCGCGTTGGGCGGCGGCGTTTGCCGTTTTATTCGCCGCGTTTGACCCGTACTTTCTCGGTCAATCGCGGCTGCTGAACCATGAAGCGCTGCTGGCGCTGTTGGTTGGCATCTCACTGCTGGCGCTGTATCTATATTTTCAAGAAGAAAAAAAATCGTTCCTCGTTCTCTCTGGCATGGCGGCAGGTTTAGCGCAATTGACCAAATCTTCCGCGCTTGCCATGCTGTTGCCTGTCGCCGTTATCTTGTGGATGAACTTCCCCGCGCTGCGCTGGAGAACGGGCAAAATTTTTGCGGCTTGGCTGGCGCTGCTCATCGGGACGTATTTTCTCGCATGGCCCGGCATGTGGGTTGCGCCGTTAAAAATGCTCTATGTGGTTTATGGCAACGCGTTCAGTTACTCGTTGCAAGGCGCGCGCCTGGCGGTGACAGAAGAATTGCAGCCCGCGCAGTTTGCGCTCAAAGCAAATTTGCTGAAAGAAATTTGGTATTTTGTTTCCGTCTGGCTGTACCGCGTCTCTCCATTCACTTGGATGGCAGTCCTCGCGGGGTTGTTTACTTGGACGCGCAGAATCAGCCCGCCCGTTCAAGAAAAGCGGCGCGTAGCGCTCATTCTATTTACGGCGGCGGCGGCGTTCATCCTTTTGTTTGCCGCCTCGCAGGGCAGAAATTCTCCGCATTATATTTTGACCAGTTATCTCATGTTGAATCTCTTTGGCGCGCTGGGGCTTTACACAGCGCTGACCGCGCTCAAAAATCGGCGCGTTGCCGCCGCCTTGCTGCTCGCTTTCCTTGCCGCTCAAATGGGCGGCGCGTTGGCGCGTTACCCTTATTACTACACCTACCGCAACCCTATTTTGAGCGCGGCGGGCTGGTACGCAGACGCGCCGCAAAACCCCTATGGCGAGGGCTTGGAACTTGCCGCGCAATATTTGGCGGCGCAGCCCAACGCGGCGAATTCTTCCGCGCTGGTATATTACAGTCGCGGATGTTTTTCGTTCTTCTATGCAGGCAAGACAATTCGCTTTAAGCCTTACTATGCCGAAGCCGACCACAAAGAGGAACTGCGCGAAGCGCTGAACGCAGCGGATTATTTTGTGGCGTATGTTGCTGTGCAGGGAAAATTGGAAAAATATCAACCCCTGCTCAACGCATTAACAGAAACGCCGCCCGCGCATGAAATTTGGCTGGACGGCTACCGCTACGTTTTGATATATGACCTGCGCGCCATGAGCGCTTCGCAAAAAGAAACCCTATACAAATGAAAAAATATCTCTTGCCGCTTTTATTGCTCGCATGGATTTTGGCGCCGCGCCTGCTCGGTTTGAAATCTTTTGTTACGGTGGATGAGCCAGATTGGCTGACACGCGGCGCAAATTTTTATTACGCGCTCGGTCAGCGCGAACTGGAACACACCATCTCGGAATACCATCCTTCCGTATTAACTATGTGGTATGCCGCCGCCGCCCTCTGGGCAGATTTCCCTGAATTGCGCGGGCTGGGGCAAGGCTACTTTGACGTAGATAAAGAAACCTTTGACCCATTTTTATTGACGCACAACCATAACCCGCTGCAAATTTTATTTTTAGCGCGTCTCCTGCAAGTGACAGTCATTACGCTGACTCTCCTTGCCTTGTACGGGCTGCTAAAAAAAATGATGAGCGCAGAAGCGGCATTCTTCGCATCCGCCTTCGTTTCCTCCTCGCCCTATTTTTTTGGACATTCGCGCATTCTCAGCCACGAAGCCATGACGGCGATTTTTGTCAGCGCTTCTTTATTGGCGCTGCTGGTTTACTTAGAACAAGAACGTAAATGGTATTTTCTGGCGACTTCGGCGGTATTTGCCGCGCTGGCGCAATTGACTAAATCTTCCGCCATTGCCATGCTGCCCGCCGTTGGATTGATGTTCGTCTGGGCGGTCTTTGCCCGCGCCCAAGCGGATGGCTTCTTGCGCGCCTTGTTTTCTCACCTCAAAGTGTTTGCCGCGTGGCTGGCGCTGCTGGCGCTGACGTATTTTCTCGCATGGCCCGCCATGTGGGTTGCGCCGCGCCAAGCGCTCTACGAGGTGTACGGCAATGCGTTCAGTTACGCCTTGCAAGGCGGGCGGCTGGAAGTGACTCAAGAATTACAGCCTGAGCAGTTCCAACTGGCAAGCGCGGGCGGCGCGGCATGGAGTTTCATAACGCAAATCTTTCAACGCAACGTCTTGTGGATGTGGCTCGGCGCGGCATGGAGCGTTCTCTTTTTGTTGAAACGCGGAGAAAGCGCTTACAAAAAAATTTTTTTCTATTTCAGCGTCACCGCCGCCGCATTTATTTTTTTGTTCAGCGCGGCGCAGGGACGCAACTCCGCGCATTATGTAATGACCAGCCACGTCAGCCTAAACCTGCTGGCGGCGCTGGGCTGGCTGCAAGCGCTACGCTGGCTTGGCTCAAAATGGAAATTTGCCGCCCGTTGGCAAACCGCCGCGCTCATTTTGATTCTGGCGGCGCAAACCGCCGAGACGTTGCTCTACTTCCCTTATTTTTATAATTACAATAATCCGCTCATGCGCCCCGCCCTTTCCGATTATGGCGAAGGCTTTGAGCAAGCCGCCGCCTACCTCGCCGCAAAACCAAACGCGCAAGAATTGACGGCGTTCTCCTATCGCGGACGCGGCGCGTTTTCCTATTTTTTTTCGGGCAAGACTCTGCTGGTGAACCCGCTATTTTTTGACGAGCCGCAAATGGATTCTGTTGTGGAGCGGCTGCGGCAATCGGACTATCTCGTCATTAATGACGCTTTCGCCAAACGTTCGCCGCGCATTGGCGCGTTTGTAAACGCGCTCAATCAATTTGCCGCGCCGGAAAAAACATCGGCGCAAAAAACGCTTACGTCATTCACATCTACTACGTCAAAGACCTGCCGCCGGAATTTTACAAAACGCTGCAAACGCTGACGCCATAAGGAGATATTTTGATTTATCACATCGCATCCAAATTAGATTGGGCTGCCGCGCAAACACGCGGCGCGTATTCCGCGCCGAGTTTGCAAACGGAGGGCTTTATTCACTGCTCCACCGCCGCGCAGGTTTCGCATGTCGCCAACGCCTTTTATGGCGGGCGCGCCGACCTGTTGCTGCTGGTCATAGACGAATCCAAATTAACGGCGGAATTAAAATGGGAGCCGCCCGCCGGAGTTCCCGCCGCGGGCATTTCTCCCGCCGATAAATTTCCGCATGTCTTTGGAGAAATTCAACTCGCCGCCGTGATAGAAATCCGCGACTACCTGCCCAATTCCACCAACGGATTATTCTCTACTCCCTAATCCCTGCTCCCTAATCTCTATTCTCTACTCTCTATTCTCTACTCTCTTACTCCCCATGCCCTTTCTCGTTTGGTATCTCCTCATTACGCTGCTTGGCTGGCTCACCTTCCCGCTGATGTATGCCCTCTTCCCCGCGCTGCAAGATAGAGGCTACACGCTCTCGCGCGCTACGGGTTTATTGCTGTGGGCGTACACCTTTTGGATGTTCGCCTCGCTTGGGGTGGCACAAAATGACGCGGGTGGGCTCTTCCTCGCGCTGGCGCTAGTCCTTGCGTTCAGCGCCGCAGCCGCCGTGCGCCATGCCTCTCAAATCGCGCCGTTTCTTAAATCCAATGTTAGACTGGTCCTCACCGGCGAAATTCTTTTTTTTGCGGCATTTGGTTTTCTGGCTTTATTACGCGCCGCCAACCCCGAACTGTACAGCACAGAAAAGCCGATGGAACTCGCCTTCATCAGCGGCATTTTGCGCTCGCCCACTTTTCCGCCGCAAGACCCGTGGCTTTCCGGGTACAGCATCTCTTACTATTATTTTGGCTATGTGATGACCGCCATGCTCGCCCGCCTGAGCGGAGCGGCGCCCAGTCTGGCGCACAATTTGATGACGGCGCTCACTTTTGGGCTGGCGGCGCTTGGCTCGTTTGGCGTGTTATATAACCTGCTGCCCGCCAAACCCGCGCCGCCTGTCTTGCGCTCGCTCTTTGCTCCGCTCTTTTTACTGCTCGTCTCCAATGCCGAAGCCCTATTAGAAGTTTTGCATCGCAAAGGATTCTTTTGGACGCAAAGCCCCGCAGGATGGAGCAGCGCCTTTTGGACGTGGCTGGATATGAAAGAACTCTCGCTGCCGCCCGTCCAACCGCTCCAATGGACGCCTGACCGCTATTTATGGTGGTGGCGCGCCTCGCGGGTCATTCAAGATTACGACCTCGCCGCAAGCCCCCGCGAAGTCATTGACGAATTTCCCTTTTTCTCTTTTTTACTTGGAGACTTGCACCCGCACGTCCTCGCCATTCCGTTCACGTTATTAGCCATTGCAGTAGCGCTGCAAATCTTCACGCACGCGCCGCAAAACAACATCCGCTTATGGGGCGCGCAGATTCACCTTAGCCCACAGCATTTATTTTTTTCCGCGCTTACGCTGGGCGGGTTAGCCTTCCTCAACACTTGGGATATCCTGCCCGCCGGAGCGCTGATGGTCGCCGCCTATATCCTCGCCCGCGCGCGCGAAGACGGCTGGCGCTGGGACAGGCTGGAAGACGCGCTGCTCTTTGCGCTTCCGCTTGGCGTTCTTTCCGCGTTACTCTATCTTCCGTTCTATTTTGGGTTCTCCTCGCAAGCGGGCGGCATTTTGCCCAACCTCATGTTTATCACGCGCGGCGCGCATCTATGGGTCATGTGGGGAACGCTGCTCATCCCCATCTTTTTTTATTTGATATGCCTCAGCGCGCAAAAAAATTTACGCCCCAAATGGAGCGTTGCGCTTTTCTTTGGAATTGGATTCACGCTGCTGCTCTGGGCGTTTTCTTGGCTGCTTGGCTGGCTGGGTACGCGCCTCGAAAGTGGATTCACGCAAGCCTTCCTCGCCTCACAGGGAATGTCGGCGGGCGAGTTTTTCCGCGCCGCAAGTTTGCGCCGCCTAGCGAATCTCTTTAGCCTGCTCACGCTGCTCGCAGTTCTCATCTCCGCGCTGGCGCATCTGCTAAACGGGCAAAAGCGGGCGAATTTTCCGCTGCTGCTTGCCGTTCTTGGCGCTTTGCTCGTCCTCGCGCCAGAATTTGTTTACCTGCGCGACCAATTTGGCTATCGCATCAACACGGTCTTCAAATTTTATTATCAAGCATGGATATTATGGAGTTTGGTCGCCGCGTATGCGGCAGCCCGTTTACTGCGCGTCCGCCTCTTCCGCGCCGCGCTGGCGCTGGTCATTTTCATCGGGCTGTTATATCCCATCTACGGCGCGTGGAACAAGACCAACAACTTCAACCCGCCCTTCGGCTTAACCCTAGACGACTTTGAGCGCATTCGCCGCGAAGCCCCAGACGAAGCCGCCGCCATAGATTTTCTGCAAAGCGTTCCAAACGGAGTCATCGCCGAAGCCATAGGAGATGGATACAGCGCCTACGGACGCATCTCCGCGTATACGGGCTTGCAAACCGTTTTGGGCTGGGCTGGGCACGAGGCGCAGTGGCGCGGCAGTTACGCGCTGCAAGGCTCGCGCCGCGAGGACATCACCAAGTTATACGTCACCTCCCGCTGGGAAGAAGCCCGCGCCATCATCGCGCAATACAACATCCGCTACATTTATATTGGCGGGTTAGAACGCGCCTCTATGCGCGTGAATGAAGAAAAATTCAAATTAAACTTACGGGTGATTTTTCAACAAGGGGACGTGACCATCTATCAAACGCCGTAGATTAAGGCTTGGCAAAGACCGCCGTCCAGTACATACCGTAAGCGCTAGCGCGCCCATAAGCGTAGCCTAGCCCAATCTCCGTATAGTTTACGGAGAGGATGTTTGCCTTATGTCCGGGGCTATTCATCCAACCATTGACCGCATCTTTGGGCGTGGCATAGCCCGCCGCAATATTTTCCCCTACAAAACTCCATGTATAGCCTTGCCGAGAAATGCGGTCTGCCACTGTCGAACCATCCAAACCCGTGTGGCTAAAATAATTTTGGCAAGCCTGGTCGGCGCTGTGAAGTTGCGCGGCGGCGGTTAATTTGCTATTGAAGGCAAGCGCGGGCAGCCCAATTTTTGCGCGCTCCGCGTTGATGAGTTCAATTGCTTTTGCCTCAAACGCCGTGTTCGTCTGCGGACAAACTTCTGTTGTGGAAGTAAACGTCAGAGTCGGCGTAAAGGTCAAAGTGGGAGTCAGGCTGGGAGTCAGAGTCGGCGCGGGTGTGGCGCTCTGCGTGGGCGGCACGGTAGCGCTGGGTACTTTGGTCTGCGTGGGCGGCGCGGATGTTTTTATTTTTGTCGGCGTGGCAGAGGCGGGCAAAGCCGTCGCCGTCTTGATGGGCTGAGGCGTAGCGCTAACAACCACAACGGTCACAAACACTTGCGCCGTTGGCGTGGAAGAAACTTCGCCCGTAGGGGTTGTTGCGCCAGTTGCATCCAGCGTGAGGGTCGGCGTGGGCGTTTCTGTCGCGGTCAAAGTTAGAGTGGGCGTGAAGGTAAAAGTTGAAGTGAAAGTGGGCGCGGGCGTTTCGCTGGGGACGGCGGTAGGCGTGGCGGTGGCGGAAAGCGCCAACGCTTGCGCGGTTTGCGCCACCAACGTGGGCAGTTGATTCACGTCAAAGGTGGGAATCAAAGTGGGCGCAGCCAAACTTGGCGCGGCGCACGCTAGCGTAAACATCAAAGTTGTAAAAGCAAAAAGAATTTTTCTCATATAAAAATATCCCGCCTTATTATACGCCACGCGCTCAAAAGACTCTGGTTTGCGGCAGCAACAAAGGCGCGTCCGCGAGCGGATGTTCCAACACGGCAACCGACAGCCCATAAGATTCTGAAACAAGGCTCGCGGTCAAAATATCACGCGGAGCGCCAAAGGCGCGTAACGCGCCATTCACCAGCAGCGCAATGCGATGGGCATACTGCGCGGCAAGATTCAGGTCGTGCAGGGCAACCAAAACCGCCAAAGACTCTTCCCGCGCCAAATCGCGGATGAGTTCCATCATACTCACTTGATATTGCAAATCCAAATGGGCAATGGGTTCATCCAATAATAAAATGGGCGTGGATTGACAAAGCGCGCGCGCCAACAAGACGCGCTGCCTCTCGCCGCCAGAGAGCTCTCCGATGGGGCGCTGAATCAGCCCGTCCGCGTGGACGCGCCGCAGCGCGCTACGGGCGAGCTCTTCATCGCGCGGCGAGGTTTGACCCAAAAATCCGAGATGCGGCGCGCGCCCCATCAAGACCGTTTCCCACACGGTGAAGGCGGGCGGCAGCGAGACGGCTTGCGGAACAACCGCCAAGGCGCGCGCGCGGCGCAGAGAATCCAAGGTTTGCAAATTTACGCCGTTGGCATACACCTCTCCCTGCGCGGGGATGACGCCGCTCACGGCGCGAATGAGGGTAGATTTACCCGCGCCGTTTGGACCGATGAGCGCGACCACTTCCCCGCTGGCGACTTCAAAAGAAACGTTCTCCAAGACGGGGCGGGTATGGTACGCGGCGGAAAGGCGTTGCAAGCGAAGCATTATTTTTTAGCCACGCGCCACGTCTCGCCCAAACTCATGCCGAGCGTCTCGTAAATTTTGAGCGTGGCGGAAGAGCGGTTAAGGGTGTAAAAGTGAATTCCTTTTACGTTGTGGTCGTAGAGGTCAAAGACTTGTTCGGTTGCCCAATGCACGCCCACTTTTTCCACCGCCTCGTTGCCTTCGGCGCGCTGCACGGCGCGCAATAATTTTGCGGGGAAGCGCGCGCCGAGCGCCAGTTCCGCCATGCGATTTAAGCCAGAGAGGGAAGTCACCGGCATAATTCCGGCAATGATGGGAATGGTAATTCCAGCATGTTCGCAGCGTTCGCAAAAGTCGTAAAAGTCGCGGTTGTCAAAAAATAACTGCGTGCAAATATAATCCGCGCCCGCGTCCACTTTGGCTTTCAGGTATTCAATCTCTTTGAGGCGGTTGGGCGTTTCCGGGTGACCTTCGGGAAAGCCCGCCACGCCCACGCCAAAACGCGGAAAGTGTTTGCGGATGTAGGCGACTACATCCGCCGCGTGCGGAAAGCCATCTTGCGCTTGCGGCGCTGCCGCCGCGCCCTTGGGCGGGTCGCCGCGCAAGACCATCACATTGCGAATACCGGCGGCGGCATAATCTTCCAACAGGGAATGAATTTGCGCGCGGCTGGCATTGACGGCGGTCAGATGCGCCACAAGGTTGAGCTCGGTTTCTTTTTTGAGGCGCATCACCAAGCCCTTGGTCAGTTGGCTGGTAGAGCCGCCCGCGCCGTAAGTGACGCTGACAAACGAAGGCTGAATGGGCGAAAGGTCGCGGATGGTTTCAAATAAGGCGACAGAGGCTTCTTCTGTTTTGGGCGGGAAAAATTCAAAACTAAAATGGGTGCCGGGGTCGCTGAGAATTTCAGAAATGTGCATGGAATTTCCTTTTGAAGAGAATGTAGCGCAGTTTTACCATAGCCCTTGATTTTTTGCGGAGCGCAAAATCCATAGGAAGAAGGGCGCGCCCGCCAATGCAGTGACAATTCCAAGCGGCAGCTCTTGCGGGGCAAGGATGACCCGCGAGAGGACGTCCGCCAACAGCAGCGTTGCCGCGCCGCCAAGAATGCTTAAAGGCAAGATGCGGCGGTAATCCATGCCCCACCAAATACGCGCCACATGCGGAACAATTAACCCGACAAAGCCGATAATGCCCGCAAAGGAGACCGCCGCCGCCGTGACGAGCGAAGCGGCTGTGATGATAATCAACTTGGCGCGGCGAATGTTCAAGCCGAGCTGCGCGGCTTGCTCATCTCCAAATTGCAGCAGGTTGAGGGCGTAGCCGTTTAAGAGGAGGATGGAAAGCCCAATGAGCAAATAGGGCAACAGGGCGAGGGTAAATTGCCAACCGACCAGCGTAACGCCGCCCAGCAGCCAGCCTAAGGCGCGGCGCAGTTCGCCGGTGGAGCGCAACATCAAGAATGAGGTGAGCGACACCGCAAAGGAGGAAACCGCCGCGCCGGAGAGAATCAAATTGGAGGTTGGCGCCACGCCGCCCACGCGCGCAAAAGAGTAAACAAGATACACGGTGAGCAAGCTAAAAAGAAAAGACATCAAAGGGATGGAGAGCAGGGCGGGCGCGGAGTTCCCTTGCTGCGCCGACATTGCCAAGACCGCGCCCAACCCCGCGCCGGAGGCGACTCCTATTAAATAGGGGTCTGCCAACGGGTTGCGAAACAAACCTTGATACGCCGCGCCGCTGCCCGCCAGCGCCGCGCCCACCAACGCAATGAAAACGGTGCGCGGCAAGCGAATTTGCAGGATGATGGCGCGGTAGGTTTCGTTTTGCGAGACTCCGCTCAGAACGCGCAATAATTCTTTAATGGGGATGAAAACCGAACCCACCGCCAAACTCAACAGCAGGACGGCGAGTAAAAACATTGCGGTGAAAAAATAAGGGCGGGGCATGAATGAGGGAGTAGGGAGTAGGGAGTAGGCGGGAACTTCCTACTCCCTACTTGATTCATTTGCTTTATTTGAACAATTCGGGGCGCAGCAATTTTGCCAGCGCTTCCAAACCATCCACTAAACGCGGAGAGGGACGACTGACGAGGTTGTCGTCAAAGGCAAAGACCTGCCCATTCTTGACGGCGGAAAGCGACTCCCAGCCCGGGCGCGCCGCAATGGATTCTGGCGTAACGCCATAGGCGGCATCGCCGAGGATGATGAATTGCGGGTCGGCGGCAACGACCTGTTCCAAGCTAATTTGCGGGTAGCCTTCCATGTCGCCCGCAATGTTTGTTCCGCCGGCGCGTTCAATGAGCAAGGAGATAAACGTGCCTTTTCCAGCGGTGTAGGGTTTGGCGGGGTCGGTGGCGTCCAATTCATAGAAGACGCTGAAGCGCGAACTAATGGGGGCAATTTTTTCATCCACCGCCTTAACGCGGGCTTGCAGCGATTCTATCAACGCGGCGGATTCTTGCTCGCGTCCGGTCAATTTGGCGACAACGTTCAGGTTTTGGTACAGCTCTTCGAGGGTGGTAGGATTTTCCAAATAGAACACGGTCAGACCGGCGTCTTGCAGCGCTTTGACCTGCTCCGGCGAATTAATCTCGGCGGCGAGAATCAAATCCGGTTTGAGCGAGATAAGCAGTTCCGTGTTCAAGGCTTCGTACATGGAGCCAACATCCTGAACGCTGGCGGCTTGCGGCGGAAAATCTGAAAGCGTGTCGCGCCCAATGACCTGTTCCCCCGCGCCGAGCGCAAAGAGAATTTCAGTGTTCGATGGCGCAATAGAGATGATGCTTTGCGCGGGCGCGGACAATTTGACAACGCGGTCTAAGCCGTCAATGAGAGAGATGCCCGTTGCGGCGGGCGCTTGCGGCGCGGGAGCGGCTGCGCCGCAAGCGGCGAGGAAGAGCGCAAGAATCAGAGTGAGAAAAAAGGTCTTACGAAACATAGAATCTCCTAGATTGTGACGCAATTAAAATTGCGTGGACGACAGCGGCGCAAACGCCGCAGAATCAAAATCCCCAGCCTTTGGCTGGGGAGATGGGGAGGCAATCCAACGGTTAGCCGTCCTCCACCTCCTTTCCGCGAGAAGTGGTTGAACAGACCAACAGCGGGCGACCTGACTTCATTAGGGGACTAGCCAACTAGCAGACTAAACACCTAACTTCACAGTTGCGGGACAGTGTTGGGTTTTCACCAAACTTCGCCGCGTGCCGGTCTTATGAGAAGGATTGTACCATGCGAAATAGTAGAACAGGCTTAAGCCTGTTCTACACAGCTATTCGCTCTACCTTAAATGGAGTCTCGTCTGGGTTAATGGTCTTGCCAAATTCGCGCGCGGCGAGGTGACCGCTAAAAACGGCTTGGGCAATAATGTGCGGGGCTTCGGCATCTCCGAGGACGCGCAGGGATTTGATTCTCCCGTCCGCCAAGGCGGGTTGCAGCTCGTGATACAGCGCGTCATTGGGAATGCGGTCTGTGACCAAGACAACGGCGTCACATGGCTGGGAAATTTCTGCGGCGGAGAGCGTGTGCGCCAGCGCTGCCCTGCCGCCCGTCAGAGAAAGAAGCGCGTGGTGCGGCAGCAGAGTCACGCCTAAGCCCATCAAGCGTTTGTAGATGCGGTCACGCTCCAATGTATATTCCGTCCACGCGGAGATGGTCGGCGCGGGCGTGGCAAGAATCACCTTGCAGCCGTTTTGCGCCAGCAGTTCCGCCAGCGCGCCGCCCATGTAGTAATGGTCATCGTCAAAGATGACCACGTTTCCGGCGGGGAGGTTGCCATCCATGAGGTCGTCGGGCGTGAAGACCGCGCCTTCTAATTTCAGCGGGGAGGCGTGATGCCGCCCCACGCCGTCCCGCCGCCACGTTGCGCCGGTGGCAATCATCACATGCGGCGCGCCCGCTTCCAATATATCTTTCACGCTCATCGGGCTGGATGGATAAAAATAAATGTTGGGAATTTTTTCTATCTGCGTGATGCGCCAATCTGCCACGCGCCGCCATTCGTTTAGACCGGGAAGATTCGCCTCGCGCGTCACGCGCCCGCCCGCCTCGCGTTTTGCGTCCGTCAAAATCACATGATATCCGCGCTGACCGAGCGCGCGCGCGGCTTCCATTCCCGCAGGTCCCGCGCCCACAATGAGAATCTCCGCCTCGTCATGTTTCTGCTCAATGACTTCGGGATGCCAGCCGCGCCGCCATTCCTCGCCCATGGTTGGGTTTTGCGTACAGCGAATGGGAACGGTGCGCGTGTCGCCAGAGACGCAGATGTTACAGCCAATGCACTCGCGGATGTCTTCCAACGTTCCCGCTTTCACTTTGTTCGGCAAAAACGGGTCGGCAATGGAGGGGCGCGCCGCGCCAATCATATCCATCACGCCGCGCTCAATGGCGGAGACCATGCTATCCGGCGAGGTGTAACGCCCCACGCCCACCACTGGTTTACTGGTGAGTTTTTTGACGAAGGCGATATATTTCTCTTGATGACCTTCTTTGCCAAAGCGCGAGGTGATGGAATCATTCGCCCAATTGCTGACGTTCACGTCCCATAAATCGGGCAGTTCCGCCAACATGGCGACAATGTCGCGGGCTTCGCCTTCCGCTTGCATTCCATATTCGCCGAGCAATTCATCCACCGCAAAGCGCACCGCCACGCCGCAGGTATCGCCAACGGCTTCTTTGGTGTCTTCAATCAACTCGCGGAAAAAGCGCACGCGGTTTTCAAGTGAGCCGCCGTATTCATCGCTGCGGTCATTCTTTTTGGAGAGCAGGTGAAAAGGAAAAGACAAATTATGTCCGGCGTAGCAATAGACAATATCAAAGCCCGCCTTTTTTGCGCGCAGCGCCGCGTTACGATGCCAGCGGCGGATGGATTTTAGGTCTTCCTTGCTTGCGGCGCGACTCTGCCCGGGCTCGTAGCCGCTTCCGCCGATGAGTCCGCGGCTGCGAAGGTCGAACGGCGCGGCGCGGGAGTAGAGATTCACCGCGTCATAGCCGTTATAAGTTAACTCAATACCCGCCAACGCGCCATGACGATGCACCGCCTCCGTCATCAACCGCCAATCGGGGATGTCGTCATCGCTCCACATGCGCCCCTCAAAATACGGCGAAAGGTCGCTGGTGTGATGAATCTCCACCTCCTCCGTGCAAACGACTCCCCAGCCGCCTTCGGCTTTCATCTCGCGCATGGCTGCCATGCCACGCGGCATTCGCCAGCCAAAGCCGTTGCAATGCGGAACTTGATAAAAGCGATTCGGCGCGGTGACGGGTCCAATTTTTACAGGCTCAAAGAGAATATCGTAACGAGTGGTCATAAAAAAACAAATCCTCAATTCATATTATGGCTGCGGCAAGCCGCGCATCATCAATTCCCATGCAATGTTCACGTCATCGGCGGCAATCACCGGCAGGTCGGGCAGGTTGCCCAGCGCAAGGTCTAGCCGCGCCAAAATTTCATTCAGCGGCTGAGTCTGCGCTGCGGGCGCGGTTGTCTTTAACTCCGCAAGCAGGTCGCGGGCGGATTGCACATCCGTCTTTGCCAACCCAAAATTGCTCTGAGAAAGATACAGCCGCGCGCGGGCGAGCATCTCCACTGCGCGGGTAAATTTCACCTCGCGTTCCAGCGCCAACATCACGCTGTTGTTTTGCGCCGAAACTTCTTTTTCCAACGCGGCTTGCATTTCTTCTAACTTTGTAAGGCTGGCGGTGTGCGCCTCAATATCCGCTTGCAGCGCGCTCACCTGCGCGTTGGTCGCGTCCATCTGATTCTGCAAGTCCGCTGTTTGGGTTTGCAGGGCTTCAATTTGCGCGGTGTTCTTTTCCACCGGCACAATCAATTTTTGATTGAGATACGGCAGCCCGTAATAAGCGGCGGCGGCAAGCGCGGCAATGAACGCCAGAGTCAAAATCAAACGCACAAAGGCGCGGAAGAAATTCAGCGCGGCTTTCCCCATTCGCTCCCCAAAGGTAGAAGAAGGCTCGGCGGGTGGATTCGGAGCGGGCGGAGTCGCTGGCGCGGCGAGCGCTGCGCGACTCTCTTCGGGCGGAGCGGATTCTTCAACGTCCGGTTGATTCTGCGCCTCAAACGCGGCTTGCAGACGAGTCAACAACGCCTTGCCCATGCCGCGCGCTTTGAGACAATCTTCCGCCGTTTCAAAGGGACGGGCGGCAATGAGGCTTTCCGCCAGCGGGCGGCTAATGCCGGGGGTTTGAATCAACTTATCCGCCTCGGCGGTGTTAAGGAAGTTCAAAAAATCATTCATAGCGCGTTACCTCCGCAAACATTGTACGCGAAAACTTCCTCATTCCTCATCCTGCATTTATAATCTTCCCTATGAAGAAATACCGCCCGCGCGTGCGCGCGCTAAAACTTGCCGCCGAAGTCCGCAGACGACTGACCGAAGAACTGGGTCAGCCGGTGAAGGTCATCCTGTTTGGCTCGCAGGCGCGCGGAGACGCGAAGAAAGACTCCGATATTGACTTGCTGGTGATTTTGCCGAAGATTACGCCATCCACTACCCGCCTCGCCTCCGATATTGCGTGGGAAGTCGGCTTTAACGCGGGCAAGGTTATCTCCGCCATTCCCGATACGCGCGAGCAAATGAAGCGTTATGCTTTTCTTCCGTTTTATCAAAACATCAAACGCGAGGGGGTAGCGGCGTGAAGAAAGCAGCCTATAAAAAGGATTTAATTCAATATCGCCTAGAATGCGCGCGCAATACGCTGCGTGACGCGCAGACTTTGCGCGACAACAACGGCAGCCCAGCGAGTATTGTGAATCGCGCTTATTACGCTGTGTTTTACGCCGCGCTGGCTTTGCTGGTAACAGTGGATGTAGAACCTGTCAAGCACGCGGGCGTATTAGCCAAATTTGACGAATTCTTTATCCGCGAAAAAATCTTTCCAAAAGAAATGAGTCAAATTATTCATCATGCCTTTGATATGCGGCAGGCGGGAGATTACCAAAAGTCACAAGTCATTAGCCTAGAACAAGCGCGGGAAGTTTTGCGCCTAGCGGAGATTTTCATCCGCGCGGCGGAACAAAAACTTTCCGAATGGAGCGCATGAGACATGACCGAAAAACGCAAATACCGCCCGCGCGTGCGCGCGCTAAAACTTGCCGCCGAAGTCCGCAGACGACTGACCGAAGAACTGGGTCAGCCGGTGAAGGTCATCCTGTTTGGCTCACAGGCGCGCGGGGACGCGAAGAAAGACTCCGATATTGACTTGCTGGTCATTGTGCCAAAGTTAGATAACGTGGTTCGTAAAAAAATTTCCAATGCAACTTGGGAAGTCGGCTTTGAAGCAGGCAAGGTTGTTTGCGCCCTGCCCACCACGCCCCGCGATTACGAATACTATAAAATTTTACCCTTGTACCAAACCATCCAAAAGGAAGGCGTGGCAGTATGAGCAAAGAGACTTTCGATAAGCCTGCCTTGATTCAATATCGCCTAAATCAGGCGCGGGAAACTTTGGAGGATGCGATAGTCTTATACGAAAATCAGCGCCGCCCGGCAAGCGTTGTAAATCGCGCCTATTACGCGATGTTCTACGCAACGCTTGCCCTGCTGGTCACCGCTGGAAAGTCATCCTCAAAGCACATTGGCGTTATATCCTTTTTTGATTCTGAATTTGTCAGAAAAAATATTTTTCCAAAAGAAATGAGCCGTATGCTTCATGCTGCTTTTGAGACCCGCCAAGAGGGAGATTACGAAAACCCCGATAAAGTGGACAGGGAAAAAGCGGCAGAGGTGTTAAACGCAGCCCGCGAGTTTTTGAAAATCATTGAACAAAAACTTTCCGAATGGAGCGCGTGAGGCATGACCGAAAAACCAACCCCCATGATTTACCTCGACTACGCCGCCACCACCCCCGTTCACCCGCGCGTCTTGGACGCCATGCAGCCTTACTTCCGCGCGGAGTTTGGCAACCCCTCTTCCATTCACCGCTACGGGCAAAAAGCCGAAGCCGCCTTAGAGCGCGCCCGCGAAACCATTGCCGCCGTCTTACATTGCCGCGCCGATGAAATTATCTTCACCTCCTGCGGAACAGAGTCCGATAACCTTGCCCTGCGCGGCGGCGCGATGGCGGCGAGAAAAACTCGCGGCGCAAAATGGATTCTCACCGCCAAGAACGAACATCACGCCGTCAGCAAAACCGCGCGGCAGTTGGAAACAGAATATGGCTTTTCAGTCGAATGGCTGGATTTAGATTCGCAGGGCGGCGTAACGCCCGCCGCGCTCCGCAAGGCGCTTTGCGGCGAGACCGCCCTCGCCTCTGTGATGTATGCCAATAACGAAATTGGCACAATCAACCCCATTGCGGAGTTGGCGCAAACCGCCCGCGAGAAAAATATCCCCTTCCACACGGACGCGGTACAAGCCGCCGCCTATTTGGATGTGAACGTGCAGACTCTCGGCGTGGACTTGCTCTCGCTGGGCGGGCATAAATTTTACGGGCCCAAAGGCGTGGGCGCGTTATACGTCCGCAAGGGAACGACGCTGCTGCCGCATAACACCGGCGGCGGGCAAGAGAACGGCATCCGCGCGGGGACGCAAAACGTGCCGTACATTGTTGGGCTTGCCGAGGCGCTACGCCTCACAGCGGAGGAGCGCGAAGCGCGCATTGCCCACGTCCAGCCGCTGCGCGACCATCTCATTGGGCGCGTGTTGGAAGAAATCCCCAACTCGCAATTGACGGGACATCCGCAGCAACGTTTGCCCAATCACGCCTCTTTTGTGTTCAAAGATGTAGATGGAAATCTCTTGCTGCAAATGCTGGACGCGGAGGGCTTTGCCTGCTCGTCCGGCTCGGCGTGCAAAACCGGCAACCCCGAACCGAGCGAGGTCATCACCGCGCTGGGCTTTGAGCGGAACTGGGCGCTTGGCTCGCTGCGAATCACGCTGGGCGCGGATACAACTCCGCAGCAAATAGATGCCTTTCTCGCGGCGCTGCCTAATTTAGTGAAAAAAAATCGAAAGTTAAATCACGCGCCGTGAAGACAAAAATCATCACGCTTGAATCGCACGATACGCTCATCTCTGTCCGCGATAAATTATCGTGGGCGAAGACTCCGCGCATTTTGCTGGTCATTCCTCAATATGAAAAAAACGCGCTGCGCTTTTTAGACTTGAAAGTTTTACAGCGTCACGCCGATTCTCTGGGAGCGCAGTTGGGGTTGGTCACGCGCCGCCAAAATGTTCGGCGCGAGGCGCAGGCTTTAGGGCTTTCTACATTCAAATCTACGGCGGAGGCGCAGCGCAAAGATTGGCAGCCGCAAGCGGCGCGGGCGCAGCGCATTCCGCGCCCGCCGCGCCGTAATTTACGCGCCTTGCGCGATTCTATTCTTCCAAAAGAAGCGGCTTGGCGCAATTCGCTTGCGGGGCGCGTTTTGTTTTTCACGCTGGGCGCGCTTTCTCTGCTGGCGCTGGCGGGCGTGTTCTTGCCCCATGCAGAGGTGAGATTAAACCCCGCCACGCAGATTCAGTCCGCCCGTATTCCGTTGCGCGCGGGAGAATCCATCACGCAGGTTTCTATTCAAGGCGATATTCCGGCGCGGCGCATTTCCATCACATTGAGGGACGAGCAAAGTTTAGCCATCAGCAAAAAGATTGCGGTGGCGACGAGCAAGGCGAGCGGCATTGCGCGTTTTATCAATTTGGGGCAAAGCGAGTTGGCGATTCCAAAGGGAACGTTTGCGGCAACCTCCGGCGAGCCGCGCATTCGGTTTGTGACGTTAAGCGAGACGCGCATTGGCGCGGGCAATGAATTTGTAGAAACGCCCATCGAGGCATACGAGGCGGGCGCAAGCGGCAATGTGGACGCGGGGCAAATTAATATTGTGGAAGGTTTGCTGGGGCTTTCGCTAACAGTGAGCAACCCCAGCCCAACGAGCGGCGGCGCGGAGACGCTGCAAATTGGCGCAAGCGAAGAAGACCGCGCGCGCTTGCGTCAATCTACTTTGGAAAATCTGCGGCGCGAGGCGGAAACGCAGCTGCGCGCGCGGCTTGGCGCGGACGATTTGTTATTGACCGACACGCTGGAGCTCATCAACGTGCGCGCGGAAAGTTTTTCTCCGCCGCCGGGGCAGCCCGGCAAAACTTTAACCTATGGGGCGCAAGCGGAGTTTGCGGGGCTGTATATCTCCGGCGAGGATATAAAGCGCCTCGCGTTGATGGCGTTGGATGCGGCTCTGCCCGCCGATTTTGAGCCAGCGGGCGAGTTGCGCGTGAAACCGCTCGGCGCGGCGCGGCAAAATGCGACAGGCGAGATTCTGCTCGACCTTGAAGCGGAGCGCAGCCTTAGGCGCGGCGTTAGCGCCCTGCAAGTTATTTTTCTGACGCGCGGCAAAAGCATTGCAACCGCGCAAGCCGATTTAACTTCCGCGTTGGGGTTGGCGCAAGCGCCGCAAATTCGCGTTACGCCATCTTGGTGGCTTTGGTTGCCGCTGACTCCGTTTAATATTTCCGTTCAAGTTGGCGCGGAATAAAAGGCGCTGGCGCTTGCAGTGGTAATATAGGGAAAAATTTTTTTTCAGGGAGAAGTTCCATGAACAAGTTTATTGCCATTGCCGGAAACATTGGCGTAGGAAAATCCACGTTAGTGAAGATGTTGTGCGCCGAAATGGGTTGGGAGCCGTTCTACGAGCCGGTGACAGAAAACCCCTACCTTGCCGACTTTTATCAAAACATGTCGGCGTGGGCGTTTCACTCGCAGGTTTTCTTCCTCACCCACCGCCTGCAAGCGCATTTGAGCCTCTCGCAAATTTCCGGCTCGGTGGTGCAAGACCGCAGCGTCTATGAAGACGCGGAAATTTTTGCGGAGAATTTATACCGTCAGGGCAATATGACCGCGCGCGACTACCAAACCTACCGCGAGTTATACGAGACCACCGCGCAATTTTTACCCCCGCCAGATTTGGTCATCTATCTGCGCGCGTCCGCGTCCACGTTGATGAAGCGCATTAACCTGCGCGGGCGCGATTATGAGCGCAAAATTACGCCCGAATATTTGCAAAACTTAAATGAGTTGTACGAAACATGGATTGAAAATTTTACGCTCTGTCCGGCGCTCGCCATCCCCGCGGATGATTTGGATTATGTGGCGCATTCCGGTCATTTGAAGTTAATCGTCTCCAAAGTGGAGAAGAAATTATCGGGCAAGGAAGAAGTTCTCTTTGAGGCGGAGGAAGTCGCCCGCGCGGCGGAAGATTAAAAAAATAGAGCAGGCTTAAGCCTGCTCTATTTTTTTATCCTCGCCCATATCCAAAACGGGGCGCATTTGCGTGCCGCCTTCCGGCGCGCCCACAATGCCCCTATCTTCCATTGTGTCAATCAAACGCGAAGCGCGGGTGTAGCCAATTCTCAATTTACGCTGCAACATAGAAACAGAAGCCTTGCCTTCGGCGCGAATGATTTTTAAGGCATCCTCATAGAGCGGGTCGCCTTCGGTTTTCATTTCATCCCAGAGCGGCGCTTGTTTTAAGGGGACGTTCATTGGCACGGAATTTGCGGGGGTGTCGGGGTCTTCATGCGGCTCAGACGTTCCGGCTTGGTCGCGCCAAAAATCCACCAGACGATGAATCTCATTATCAGAAATAAATACGCCCTGCAAACGCACGGGCGAGGGCGCGTCCGGCGCTTGGTAGAGCATGTCGCCGCGTCCCAGTAATTTTTCCGCGCCGGGCTGGTCGAGGATGACGCGGCTGTCGGTGTTGGAAGCCACTGCAAACGCAATGCGCGCGGGGAAGTTCGCCTTAATCAAGCCCGTCACCACATCCACTGAGGGGCGCTGCGTGGCGAGGATGAGATGAATGCCGGTGGCGCGCGCCAACTGCGCGAGGCGCGTAATGACGCGCTCCGTTTCCTCCGCCGCAATCATCATCAAGTCCGCCAGTTCGTCAATCACCACCACCAGATAGGGAAGTTTCTTCTCGCCTTTGGCTTTCATCTTGGCGTTGTAATCCACAATATTGCGCGAGCCAGCCTGCGCGAAGGTGTGATAGCGCTTGTCCATCTCGCGGGTCATCCATTGCAGCGCGCCGATGACGCGCTCCATTTCCACCACCACCGGTCCGAGCAAATGTGGAATGCCGTTATAGCCGGTGAGTTCCACGCGCTTGGGGTCCACCAACACCAGCCGCAAATCATCGGGCGTATGATGCAGCAGCAAACAAGTAAGGATGGAGTTCACGCAGACCGACTTACCAGAGCCGGTTGTTCCGGCAATAAGAACATGCGGCATGGATTCAATGCTGGGGATGACGGGCTTATCCGCCACGTCCCGACCCAAAGCAAACAAGAGCGGCTTGGTGTTGCGCTGATACGTTTCCGTTTCCAAAATATCGCGCAGCGCCACCACCGACATTTCATCATTGGGAACTTCAATGCCCACATAGCCATGGCCCGGCACCGGCGCTTGAATGCGAATGCGCGGCGCGGAAAGCGCCAGCGCTAAATCGTTGGAGAGCGAGGCAATTTTATTAACGCGCACTTTGGTTTTCATTCCGCCGCGCGTTTCTACAAAGAGCGGCTCCACGCCAAACTGCGTAATGGACGGTCCGCGACTGATGGCAACTACTTGCGCGGGCGCGCCAAACGCCGCCAGCGTTTCTTCAATCAAATGCGCGCGCGCCTGCACAAAATCTTCGTTGATGGTTTTGGCGCTGCCCGCGTCCAAAATATCCGCCATGACAGGGAGTTTCCATTCGATGACATGGGAAGCGCTGCGAGTCGGTTGAACGTCCGCTTGCGGCGCGGCAATTTTCAACGGGGTCAGTTCTTCTTCGGGGGCGGCATTCGCTTCGGGCAAAGAGGTCGGCGCAGAATCAGGCGGCGCGGGTTTACTCCACAACGCGGAAATTTTTACCCAGAGAAGATTCAAAAGCGGCGACAGCCACGCAAACAAATCCGCAACGGGTTTATCCAGCGTAATGGAAAGCCCCATAACCAGCCACGCCATCAACGCAATGAACGTTCCAATTTCTCCAAATAAAAACCAAAGGAAGCGCAAAAACAAACCGCCCAGCGCGCCGCCGCCTTCGCCCAGCGCGGCTTTTGCCTCGGCAGTCACATTGCTGGAAACGGAATAATGCAACAAGGTGAGCAGCCACAAAAAGAGAACGCCGCTGCCAATGGCGCGTTCCGCCGAAAGCGGGGGAATGCGCTCAATTTTTCGCAAGATGAGCCATAAGCCAAAGACCAGCAAGCCAATGGGCAGAAGGTAAATTCCCCAGCCAAAAATTTGTTTAAGAAAGTCTATCACTCCGCCAATTATGCTAGAACGACTGCCAGAGATAAGCCCCAACAACAGCAACCCGCCGAAAAAAGTGATGATAACGCCAATCACATCCAAACGGCGTTCCGGCGAGAGTTGCTCCCACCACGTTGGCGCGGCAGAAGCAGAAGGGGCGGGCGGCGGCGCAGAATGCGCCGCAGGTTTGCCGCCTTTTTTAGGCGCAAGCGTTTTGCCAGCAGGTTTTTTATTGAGAAAGCCGGGAAGTTTGACGAGGGGCATAAAGGGTTGGAAGGTTGGAAGGTTGGAAGGTTAGAAGGTTGGAACGTTAAAACGTTGGGAGGTTGAAAGGTTAGAGGTAAAAAATTATAGCGCCGAATAGACTATCCTCTTTAATAAGGTAAAATAACCTAAGAGGATTTTATTTTGTTTGAAATACTTTTTTTAGGCACGTCGGCTTCTGCGCCTTCTATACAAAGGGGTTTGGCGGGGGCGGTTGTTTCTCATAACGAATATCGCTTTTTGGTGGACGCAGGCGAGGGAACGCAACGTCAAATTTTACAATCGGGCATTGGCTTTAAACGGCTGACGCGCGTCCTGCTGACGCATCATCACTTAGACCATATTTTAGGGCTGGGCGGCTTGCTCTCCACCTTCCTCAAATGGGAATCGATTGAACGTTTAGAAATCTTCGGCGGGCGCATGGCGTTGGAGCGCGCGCGCATTTTGCTGTACGAGGTCGTCATGGCGGGCGGGGTTAAACCTCCCATGCCGTTAATTTTGACCGAGATTAAACCCGGCGTCTTTTTTGAGGCGGAAGATTTCACCATCCGCGCCATTCCCGTCTCGCACCGCGGTCCCGATTGTTTAGGTTATATCTTTGAAGAGAAAGCCCGCCGCCCCTTTCTCTCGGAAAAGGCGGATACGCTGGGCGTGCCGTTTGGTCCGCAGCGGCGAGATTTAGTAGAAGGGCGCAGCGTAACTCTCGCGGACGGGCGCGTGATTCAACCCGAAGACGTGCTGGGCGAGATGGAACGCGGCAGCAAGTTTGTGGTAATTGGCGACACAGGCAGAACCGACAATTTGGCGGAGTATTGCCAAGACGCGGACGGCTTGGTGATTGAATCCACTTACACGGAAGAAGAAGCCGACATGGCGAAGAAGTATTCGCATCTGACGGCGAAGATGGCGGCGGAGTTGGCGGCGGCGGCAAACGTTAAGCGGCTCATCCTCACGCATCTTTCGCGGCGCTATCGCGGCAAGGATATTCTGGCGGAAGCGCAGCGTTTTTTTCCGCATGTGACCGTAGCAAAAGATTTTGACCATTTTCAAATAAAAAAAGAAGCGGCTAAAAAAGCGGGCTAAAAAAATTATCCCAAAGGTCGCAAAAAATAAAAACAGGAAGCAGAAGATGACAGAAAAGTTCAAAATTGGAGTTTTAACATCGGGCGGAGACGCGCCCGGCATGAATGCCGCCATTCGCGCTGTGGTACGCACGGCGTTGGCGAACAATATAGAAGTGGTCGGCGTAATGCACGGCTATGAAGGCTTGCTTAACGGCGAGTTTCACCCTATGGGCGCGCGAGACGTGGGCGGCATTTTACAGCGCGGCGGCACGGTGCTGCTCACCAGCCGCAGCAAACGCTTTATGGAAGCGAGCGGACAGCGCGAAGCCATCCGCAAGATGAACGAGGCGGGCATAGACGCGCTGATTGTGATTGGCGGCGAAGGCTCTATGAACGGCGCGCACGCGCTCTCGCAACAGGGCGTAAAGGTGATTGGCATTCCCGGCAGCATAGACAACGACATTTGGGGAACCAATATTGCCATTGGCACGGATACGGCAATGAACACCATTATGGAAGCGGTGGATAAATTGCGCGATACCGCTTCTTCGCATCAACGCGCCTTTCTCATTGAAACAATGGGACGTAACAGCGGTTACTTGGCGGTGATGGCTGCCATTGTCTGCGGCGCGGAAGTGGCGCTCATCCCCGAAGCGCCCATCACCGCAGACGAAGTGGCGCAGGCGGTAGAGGAAGCATACAAGCGCGGCAAAACGCACGCCATCCTCATCAACGCGGAAGGGTCGGGCGTTCCCACGATGGAACTGGCGGAAAAGATAGACAAAATGGACGTAGGCTTTACCACCCGCGTCACCATTCTGGGTCATATTCAACGCGGCGGGTCGCCCACCGCTTACGACCGTTTGCTTGCCTCGCGCATGGGCGTAAAAGCGGTGGAAGCGCTGGTGGAGGGCAATCATGGCGTGATGACCGGTCTAAAAGGCAGAGGCATAGACTTTATTCCCCTGGCGGACGTGATTAGCAACAAGCGCAAAGTGAACTTAGAGTATTACCACATGGCAAAAGTTCTAGCGCGATAAATTTCAATTTTTAGCGCCACATGGCAGAGAATCAAAAAACGAGTTCAAATGAACTCGTTTTTTTACATCTCCACTATGCAGGGCGCGTCTTCTTTAACAATGACGCTCTGCCCGTTGGGAAAAAGAAGGACCGTTTGCTCCTCTCCACGCACAACGGTTAAGCCTTTGTACTTAATCGTCACGCTCCACGGAAAGAGATTTTTCCCCTCCAAGCGGACTTTGGTCGCGGAAAATATCTTCACGCCCAGCGCCTGCATAAACAATCCTAAAGGAGCTAACCCACGCGCGTCATTGCGCTCGCCAATGCCCGCGCCCGTCTCGGCGTGATAACGCTGATAAAAAGCATGGCGCTCTTTAAGGTTTTGAATGGCGGCGGTCATCAGCCGCGCCGTCAGCCGCGTGGCTTCGGCGCGAAAGCCGTAGCGCAACAAGCCTTCGCCAATTAATTGATTCCATGCAAAGTGAACGCTCATCGAAACCAAATCGGCTTCGGCATTGGGAGATTCTGCCAGAGAGGGAAAACCAAAGGGACGGTCAAAGCGCTCGGCGGCGGCAAGGTTGCGCCCGATGAGGGCGTTCACCTGCTGCGGGTTGGGAATGCCCGCCCAGAGCGGCAAAGCCAGCGTCAGGTCTTCGGCGGTGGTATCTATCACCTTGACGACAATTTTATCTTTCTCATCCAGCCCGCGCGCGGTTACGCGCCCCACGCGGGTATAGGTTCTTTGCGTGGTCGCCACCAACCCGCCCGCCCGCCAATGAAATTGAACTCCGGCGATTGTTTCCGTCTCGCCCTTTTTTTTGCTGAAATATTCGCTCACTTCCACTTCGGGGCGCGCGGCTGCGGGGTTTTTGGTTTGAATTTCAATTAATAAACGCGCGGGCGTTTCTACTTCAAACTTGGGGCGCATGTTGCCTTCGCCTTTTTTCTTGCAGATGATTTTGCCTTTGGAAACGGCGCCCGTTTCGTAGTCGCGGTAGGCGTAGAAACTTTTTTCCGCGTTCCATGCCGAGGAGACGGAGGCGCGCAGTTTTTCGGCTTGCGATTGAATTAACGCAAATTCTTCTTCGGGCTTGCCGATTCGTTTTGCCAGTCGAGCCAGATTCTGCGCCTCGCGGTAGAGCATGGCTTCTAACGCCGGATGATGCGCCAATGAAATATTTAAGCCCTGCGACCACGGATGCCAAACGTCAAAGATGGGGTTGTCTTCAAAGCCGGTTTGCAAGGGATGGTCCCATTCGGGAATGCCATCGCGGTTGCGGTCATGCGCCGGAGTAAACCAAGACCAAAAGAACTTAACCAGTTTTGGGTAAACTTCCGCAAGGAAGGAATCATCTTGCGCGGTTTGAGCGTACTGCCATGCCAAAGAAGCGAACAGCGGCGCAGCGAGTAACTTGCCGCGCTGTCCGGCAATGCCTACTTTATAGTCCACTTCTCCGTCTTCATTTTGCGAGGCGAGGAAGTTAAGCAAGAGCTGTTTGGCAACCTGCGGCGAACCCTGCAAAACCTCTGCTAGGTAATACGCCTCTAATGGAGATTGCCCCTTCCACGCGGGCGAATAGTCCGCGCCGTCTCCGTTGGGAGAAAAGCCCTGTTCGGCAAGGCGGGCGTTTACAAAAGAAGGCTGAGGCAAAAGTTCGCTCTCGGCAAAGAACAGGGCGCGCGCGGCTTGCTGACTGAACATGAGGGCGGCGTCCCAATCTGCGTCTCCGGTGCGAATATCCAAATTTTGCGAAGCGTCTAACATCTCAATGCGAGCGCGTTCCGCGTCCCAATTTCGGGCGGCGGCGCGTCTCGCCAGTTCAAAAGATTCTTCCACCGTATTCAGCGCGGCGTGGGCAAAAGTCACTTGGCGCGTTCCGCCGGGTCCGAGTTCCAATTCCACCAACAGCGAGGCGGGCGTTCCTGCGCCGTGTTTGGGTCCGCCGGTTAGAAAGAGCGCGGGGGCAATGCCGCCCGTTTGTCCGGCAAGAATATTCACTTGTTGTTGCTGCGTGGCAATGATGGGCTGCCCGTCCAACGGAACAAGAGCGGCGCAAAGTTCCAAAGTGATGCGGCGCGTGGCGTTGCTTTGATTGGTCAAAATAACGCGCCCGGCGGCGGCGTGAGATTCGGGAATCCAAAATTCATTGACCACGCGCAAATTTTCAAAGGGCGCGTATTGCAAGGTTGCAAAATTTGGAAAATAGCGCTTTAGCGCGAGCGGCGCGGAAAAATCTTTGGGGGCGCTGACGGCTGCGCCGTTCTCTTGAAAGCGGAAAAAAATTCGCATGGAACGGGCGCGCAAGCCAAAGGCGGTGAACAGCCCCACTGTATCGCCTAGTTCCACCTCCCAAATGTGGTCGTTGACGTAGTCCGGTTTGCATAACCGCGCATCCGCCGCAAGGGTGAGGTGAAGTGGGTCGCCTGTTTTGAGTGACCAATCTCTCATGGGGATAATTGTAATGGGTAGTCGGCGAGCGCGCTAGCCGCCAGTTGGCTAGCGGACAATGGCGTAGAGGTAACTATCTATGGGTTCGGGGCTAATGGCGGGGTGGATGACGTGACGGCGCAGCAAGCCCTCGCGCGTCATGCCTATTTTTTCCATCACGCGCTGAGATTGAAGATTCTCTACGCTGGTCGTGGCGTACACGCGGTACACCTGCGGCTGACTCAGCGCCCATTGAACCAATGCGCGGGCGGCTTCTGGCATGTAGCCCTTTCCCCAGCAAAAGCGAGCCAACACATAGCCAATTTCCGCTTGATGTTCCTCCGGGCGCAGTTCTATCATGCCAATCAGTTGTTGGCTTTGCGTTTCGAGAATGACATAGGGAAAGCGCGTTCCCTGCTCCCATGCGTCTATCATGCGGCGCAACACCAGCTGCGTGGTTTGAATCTCTTCATGCGGAAGCCACGTCATGTTGCGGGTGACGGCTACGTCTTGCGCCCAGTTTTCAAAAACGGCGGGCGCGTCTTCCATTTGAGGGGGGCGCAGTTCCAGACGAGCGGTTAAGAAGCGTTTGGGCGGATTCATATTTTGATTGTAGCGCGAAATTTTATGGGGCGTTTGCCCCATTCGGCTTGGGGGATTCTGCCTAAAAAAGATGGGGGCTGAAAACCGCTCAAATGGGGCGCAACCCGAATTTACTCTTGCCTGCAATCCGCCTATATTGAAAGCAATCAAGAAAGGAGAACGACATGAACGCCACACTCACCATCTTAGTAGGAATTGCAATTCGGTTAATTATCCCCATCTCGCTCACCGCGCTGCTGGTCTTCTGGTTGCACCGCATGGATGCGCGCTGGCAAGCCCAAGCCCAAAAAGAGAACGCGCTCGCGCAGAAAGGCGCAACGCCCTGCTGGAAGCAAGAAGGCTTTTCGGCGGAAGAAAGCGCCCAACGAGCCGCCCTCAGCGAAACCCCGTGCTGGCAAACCAACCGCAGCGCGGAAGGGCATTTGATGGAAGCCTGCCTCGCCTGCGAAGTCTTTCGCGCAGCCCCAGCGCTGGACCCGCAAGGCAAAGTTGCCTCCGTTCATTCATAGCGCAAAACGCTTTGTAACTTTATAAGAGGAGAATGCCATGTTTATACGCTTTGAACGAATTATCATCGCCCTCATGTTTGCCCTGCTCTTTGCGGGCGTAACCTTAGTCGCCGTTTCGGCGCAAGATGAAAACCCGCCGCAACCGCTGGTAGATTCCAGCGACTGCGGCACATGCCATACCGAATTTGAAATGTCTTGGCAAAACGGCGCGCACGGAAAATCTTCCAGCAACCCCAAGTTCACCGCCGCATGGCAGCAGCAAGGCAGCCCCAGCGCCTGCCTTGCCTGCCACGTCACCGGCTATGACGAAATCAGCGGAAAATGGGAAACAGAAGGCGTTTCTTGTCTTGCCTGTCATACCGACAGCGCGGGCGAACACCCCAAAACCAGCATGACTGTGAACACTGAACCCGGCGCCTGCGGAACTTGTCATGTGGACACGCGCTTCGGCTGGAACGAGTGGCAAGACAGCGCTCACTATCAAAACGGAATGGACTGCGCCAACTGCCACGACCCGCACAGCGCCGAATTAAAGTTAACCGGACGCGGCACAAAAGAGCCTTCGCAATTGTGCGTCAATTGCCACAAGAGCGTCAGCGAAGAAGCGCATGGAATCCATGCCGCCAAAGGCGTGCAATGCACCGATTGTCACCTAACGCAGATGAACGTTGAACTGCCGCCGCACACCGTCCCCAACCATTCCTTCCAAGCCACGCTGACCTTGGATTCGCGTCCCTGATGGCATTCCATACAGCGAGCGTCGCTGCCGGCGTTTACTTCCACGCCAGAGGGGAAGACCACGCTGGTCTTCGTCATCGTCACGGAGTTGTGGCAGGCTACGCATTGCACGCCCTGAGCGTCCGCTGCGGGCACAGCGGCGTCCACTTTACCGGCTTCCGAGCCGTCCGCGCCAAGGAAGTCTTGGTATCCGGCGGTGGTATGGCACTTGGCGCAACTGGTCGGCACGCCGTCCGGATTTTCGGCGGCGTCATCCCAATGGCGGAATTGCTCGCCAGTGAAATTGTTGTGACCAGAACCTTGCCACTCTTCAACGTAAGGAATCACCGGCGCGGGCGCGGCGGGAGCTTCGGGGGCGGCAGTTTCTGCTGCTGCTGTGGGCGCAGGTTGTGCGCCGCCGCAAGCCGTTAAGACTGCCGCAGCCAAAACCAGAACGCCCAATAAGACAAATACTTTCTTGTAGTTCATTTCGCATTCTCCTTGTAAATGTTACGAAACGAAAATCTACGCCGCTTAAATATTCAATAAGACTTTTCAAGCGGTGATGTTGAGATGATAACAATTCGTAACATTAATCACAAATTAAAATAAAATGAAAATTTAGTGACATTTGCCACAAACAAGGCGGGTAAAAAAGGTCGCCTTTCTAGTGAGGTATAATCGCGCCGCCCTATGAAAATCCTCACCGTCCTCACCTATTACCGCCCGCACACCAGCGGGCTGACCATTTATGCGGAACGTCTGGCGCAAGCCTTCGTCAAACGCGGGCATCAAGTCACCGTGATGACCACGCAATACGACCCCTCCCTGCCGCGCGAAGAAACGCTCAACGGCGTGCGCGTCATTCGCGTCCCCGTGGCGGCGCGAGTCAGTAAGGGAGTCATCGCTCCGCTGTTTGGCTGGTACGCCACCAAATTGGTCGCCCAGCATGACGTAGTGCAACTTCACTTACCGCAGTTTGACGCGCCGGGAGTCGCGCTGCGCGCGCGCCTTTTTGGCAAGCCTGCCATCCTCACCTATCACTGTGATTTGTTTTTGCCGCGCACATGGTTCAACCGTTTTGTAAACTTCGTGGTGGATTTTCAAAATCATCTGGCGGGGATGCTTGCGAATCATATTGTGACATATACGCAAGACTACGCCGATAACTCGCCGTATCTCTCGCGCTACAAACGTAAACTCACGCCGATTCTGCCCCCCGTAGAGCTGCCACCCGCCGAGTCGTCAGCGCTGGAAGCCTTTGCCAAAAATCATCTACTGCATGAGCGCCGCCCGGTGATTGGCATGGCGGCGCGCCTCGCCGCCGAAAAAGGCGTGGAAGTTTTGATTGACGCGCTGCCCTTCATCCTCCAAAAATATCCGCGCGCGCAAGTCCTCTTTGCGGGGACCTATCAAAACGTGATGGGCGAGCAAGCGTATTATGACCGCCTCATGCCGCGCATCCGCGACTATGAAATGCAGGGGCATTGGAAATTTCTTGGCAATCTTGACCCCGTGGAAATGTCCGCGTTTTATCCCAACCTGGATGTTTTAACTGTGCCTTCATTAAACTCCACCGAAGCCTTTGGGCTGGTGCAAATTGAAGCCATGCTCAACGGCGTGGCTTGCGTCCCCTCCGCGTTGCCGGGCGTGCGCCGCCCGGTTCAAATGCACAAGACGGGAGTCGTATCAGAAATTGGGAACGCAAAAAGCCTCGCGGATTCTATCCTCGAAATTCTCGACCATCCCGCAGAATATCGCTGTGACGTGAATGAAATTCAAAAGACCTACGACCCCGACTCGGTGACGCAGGAATATGAAAAGTTGTTTGAAAAATTAGGCAATTAGGGAATAGGGATTAGGGAATAGACTCGAAGCCTTGTTCGCTAAAATGTTCGTCAAAAGTAAAAGCGGTGTTAATTCTATGACGGCGCATGGTGTTAAAACTGGCTTGGTCCACAAGGCTGATGACGCGGCGATTGGTACGAATGACCATTTCCATAATGGCATTGTGAGAATCCTCATCCAGCCATTCCACATCTACAAAAGGAATGATGTCATTATGTAACACAGCAACCGCCTCCATCCCTATGCGGCTTTGTATAAGAGCGATGCTTTCGACAAGAATATAATTATTGCAAATGACTCGCTCGTTATTTTCAATCAACTTTGTCCATGTCTCTACCGCAACATCATGATTTGGGTCGTCAAAACTAATCATCGCAAAAAAGGCAGACGTATCAATGTAAATCATGACAAATATGTCTCTGCAAGATATTTATCGTGATTGATTGACACATCTTTTTTACCTTCGATGTCTTTATATTTTGCTTGTTTAATTTTTTCCAAGCCTGCCAGCGCGCGCAGACGTTTTTCATTTCGTTTTGCGTTGAAATTATCCGCGCTGACATATAATGCAACGCTCTCGCGCACCAAAGCAGCCACCGATGTTTTGCGCGTCTTCGCAATTTTCTTTAAGGCTTTCGCCTGCTCTTCTGTTAATTGAATCATTGTTCTAACCATAGAAACCTCAAATCTGCTATCAGTATTCGGAAAAGCGTTATCATTGTATCATGTCCAAAAAAGACTTCCTCTTCCTTCACCTGCGCGACCTGCCCTACTTCCGCGCCTTTTTGCGCGCAGTGGAATCCTCTTATTATCAAGACCTGCCGCTGCCCGCGCCCGTCTATGACGTGGGCTGCGGAGACGGTCACTTTGCCTCGCTGACCTTTGACCAAAAACTGGATGTCGGTCTTGACCCGTGGCGCTTTTCGATGAAAGAAGCGACTCGCTATGGCGCGTATAAATCGCTTGTGCAGGCGGATGGCGCGCTGACGCCCTTCCCCTCGAATCATTTTTCCAGCGGGCTGAGTAACTCCGTCCTCGAACATATTCCGCACATTGACGATGTATTAAAAGAAACCGCGCGGGTATTAAAACCGAATGCGCCGTTTTACTTCTGCGTTCCCAATCCGCGCTACTTCACTTCGCTATCCTTGACCAAAGTTTTTGGCAAGCCGTATGAAAACTGGTTTCGCAAAATCTCGCGCGTCCATCACGCGGATGAACCCGAAGTGTGGGAAGCGAGATTAAACCGCGCAGGCTTAAAACTGGAAAAGTGGTGGCATTACTTTTCCCCCGCTTCGATGCGCGTCCTCGAATGGGGACATTACTTTGGGTTGCCTTCCGTTGTCGCCAAAGCGCTGACGGGCAACTGGATACTCTCGCGGACGAAGTGGAATCTCGCCCCCACAGAATCCTACGTTAAAAAATACGCATCCCCCCAGCCCGTAGAAAACGGCGCGTTTACTTTCTTCATCGCCCGCAAAAACTGATTACTGATTACAGGTCGCCTCCCATGCCCTTTGACGAAAACTACTTCTCCACGCACACCTACGCCAACATCACCTTTGCCAAGTACAGCATGTACTGGTGGTCTAATCGCTTCTTCGCCACGCTTGCCCGCAGATATGGAAAACGCGGCGCGCGCCTATTGGAAGTGGGCAGCGGCATGGGGCATTTGGTCGGCAGCCTCTCGCATCACTTCCGCGCCTTTGGCATGGATGTAAATCACTGGGCGGTGAATCAATCCAAAGCGGACGCGGAATCCGCCTTACTGCAAACCGCTTCCGCGCAGGAATTGCCGTATAAAGACGGCGCGTTCAACGTGGTGATTATCAAACATATTGTGGAGCATTTGCCCGACCCGCAAAAAGCGATTAACGAAATTGGGCGCGTGACCGAAGAAGATGGAATTCTGATTCTCGCCACGCCGAATCTCGGCTCGCTGCTCAAAGCGTGGAAGGGCAAGGCGTGGATTGGCTACCAAGACCCGACTCACATCTCGCTGAAAGAGCCAGAAGAATGGCTGCGGCTGATTCAGGGCGCGGGCTTTGAACTCGTCCGCGTGTTTGCAGACGGCTTTTGGGATGTGCCATACATCCGCTTTGTTCCGCCGATGATTCAAAAACTTCTCTTTGGCTCGCTGGGTGGCTTGCAAGCCATTACGGGAATTGTCTTTTTGCCAATGCGCTGGGGGGAAAGTATTTTGGTGATAGCAAAAAAAGTAAAACGGGCTTAAGCCCGCTCTGCTTAAAAAAATATAGCGCGCAAGCAAACCGCCTCCCAAAAACCCTTCGCTTGCGCGCTACTTCAATTTGCACGCGCCTCACCCCTCCCCCTGCTGCGGCGCGCGCCCACCTGGCATGGAAAAACTTAACAGGCGGGATTTTATAGGACAACATCCATAAGCGGAACTGCCAATATTTGCACAAATAGAATGTAATTTTTTTGGAGTACAATCCGTAAAAAATTACGGATTTATTGAAGCGAGACGCCCCATGAACCGAAAAGATTTTGGAAAACTATTGATAGCTCTGCGCCGAGAGCATTTAGACGGAAACTTAAAAGCATGGACGCGCCAGCGCTTTTCTCAGGAATCGGGGATTGACGAGGAAATCCTTGCCAACATGGAAACCGGCAGAAAGGCAAACCTTTACCCGGAACACCTAACCTCCATTGCCAACGCGCTTGCTCTCACCAGCGGGGAGCGCCGCGCTTTTCTACGCGCATCTTCGGGCGTGGACGAACGCGAAATTTTTGCCGCGCACCGCCCCGAAAAAGCGCGAGACGAGCTGCTAAAACTGATGGATAATTTGCAACAGCCCGCTTTTTTACTAGACCAGTTTTTTGACCTTGTGGCAGTCAATCAAATGGCGCTGGAAACCTGCGGGCTGCGCGTCACCGACTTTCTTAATAAAACCGCCAACCCCATCACTCGCCTGAATTTAATGCGTTTGCTGTTTTCATTGGAATTTGGCGAACAGCGCGCCATGTTTGGCAAACATTGGAACTCGTTTGCAAACAGCGTCATGCTGGCGTTCCGCGCCGCCTCTCTGCCCTATCGCGCCAGTAATTACTTTCAAGAGATGTTTCAACACTTGTACGAATTTGACGATTTCAAAATCTATTTTCGCGCTTCGCGCAACCTCAAAAACGACTACTACATAGACAACAACGCCCGCCTGCTTTTAGAAAACCCAAAACTTGGCGCGTTAGACTGCATGAGTTCTTCTATTGCCGCCGCAACCACCGAAGGCGAGCTGCGCTTGTTTGTCTTGTTCCCGTTGAACAAAGAAACCGCCGCCGCTTTTTCCGCGCTGACGGGCGAGCAAAACTATCTCTTCCAAACCCTGCCCAGCTGGCCCCAAAAACCTGAGTTAGAGAAAAAATGAAAAGATGAAGTAAACTAGGGCGGTTATGACAGAAGAACATCCAACATCAACAAATGAGCGCGAGCCTACCGTTTTGGATTTATATAAATCCATTACAAAGGATTGGGCTTCCTTCTTTCAATTTATTCGCGGAGTCTGGGACGCGCGCCGCCGCGCGGAGATTCAGCAGGGGCTGACGATTCAACTTGCCATGCAAGACGAAACTCCGCCCGAAGAATCGCCGCGTAGTTCTTCCTTCTCATGGCGCGTATGGACGGCGTTTGGGCTGGCGCTCTTTGCCCAGTTCATGTTGGAGCCGCAATACAAACAAGGCGCGTTGGGCGCGGCGTTATATATCTTTGCGGGCGGCGCGTTGTTGTGGGCTTACGCGCGCGGAGAGTGGCTGCTGCCCGCCGCGCCGTTGATGTGGAACGCGCCGCATGTTCCCTCTGCGCGGCTGATTCCTTTTCTACTAGCGCTGGCATTGGGGCTGGCTGCCTTCATCGCCTTTGGCGATGGCGTTTTTACGCTGACCAATACCACGCTGTGGCTGGCGGCTCTGACTCTGCTGGCTTATAGCCTGTGGCTGCCTCAACCAAAACGCGCGGCGGCGTTTTCATGGAAGCGCGCCGCCATGCTGGCGGCTCTCTTTGGCTTGGCGCTCTTCTTCCGTTTATATCGGCTGGACGCTGTGCCAGTGGAGCCGTTTAGCGACCACGCCGAAAAAATTTTGGATGTGTACGACATTACGCAGGGACAGTACCGCGTTTTCTTTCCGCGCAACACCGGGCGCGAAGCAATTCAAATGTATTGGACTCTGCTCGTGGCAAAGGTCTTCGGCGCTGGCTTGTCTTTTTTTAGCCTAAAACTGGGGACGGCGCTGCTGGGAATTTTGACTCTGCCCTATGTCTATCTGCTGGGCAAAGAACTGGGCGGCAGGCGCGTGGGCTGGTTTGCGCTGTTTCTCTTTGGCGTTTCGTATTGGAATAACGTCATCGCGCGGATTGGTCTGCGCTTCCCTTTGTATCCGCTCTTCACCGCGCCAACGCTTTATTACCTCATTCGCGGTCTGCGAACCCGCAACCGCAACGACTTCATCCTCACGGGCATCTTCTTAGGGTTAGGGCTGCATGGCTATTCGCCCTTCCGCATAGTTCCGTTGCTGGTAACTGCCGCCTTCCTTATTTACGCGCTGCATCAAAAAAACATCGCAGAGCGTTCTCGCGCGCTGCAAAATCTATTGATAACGGCGGGCGTGTCCTTATTTGTATTTCTGCCGCTGCTGCGTTACTGGGTCTCCAACCCGCAAATTTTTGGCTACCGCGCCTTCTCGCGGCTGGGCGAGGTGGAAACCCCGCTGGCGGATTCAGCGTGGAAAATTTTCCTTTCTAATTTGTACAAAGGCTTGCTCATGTTCAACTGGGATGACGGCGAAATTTGGGTGAACTCGCTGCCGCACCGCCCGGCTTTAGACATCGTCACCGGCGCGCTTTTTGCGCTGGGAATCATCCTGTTGATTGCGCGCTACGCGCGCGCGCGCGACTGGCGCGACCTGCTGCTTTTAACCTCCATCCCCATTTTGATTCTCCCCTCTGTTTTATCGCTGGCATTCCCCGCCGAAAACCCGGCGTTGAACCGCGCCAGCGGCGCGGCGGTGGCGGCGACTCTTGTGGCGGCGCTGGCGCTAGATGGCTTGGCATCCGCCCTGCGGGTAGAGTCGCGCCGCGCATGGACGGGCTATCTCATCCTCGCCGCGCTTCTGGCTGCTTCCGCCGCGCAAAATTATCACATCGTCTTCCATCAATTTGACGCGAACTTCCGCGCAGGCGCATGGAACACCTCCGAGATGGGAAAAGTCATCGCGCAGTTTGAGCGTGACTACGGACAGACCGACAGCCTGTGGATTGTGCCTTACCCCTACTGGGTGGATACGCGGCTGCCGGGCGTGTGGGCGGGCATCCCCAACCGAGACTTTGCCCTGTGGCGCGAAAACCTGCCGCAGACGTTAAGCGTCCCCGCGCCGAAGACCTTCATCTTTTGGAATGCGGATTTGGAAACCCAAAACGCGCTGATGAATCTATATCCCAACGGAACGCTCAGCCGCTACGTTTCGGACTTTGCCGGAAAAGACTTTTTGATTTACACCGTAGAGAAATAAATGCAAAAACATTCGTGGATTTATGACGCGCTGTTTCTGATTGTGATGGCGCTTGCCGCCTGGCTGCGGCTGACTGGCGCGGACTGGGGCGAAGGTCAGCACCAGCACCCAGACGAGCTCTTTCTAACCGGCGTGCTAGACAGCCTGCGCGCGCATACCTGCCAAGACGCCACCACGCCCGTAGATTTATGCGCGCCGAGCGACCAACGCTGGCTGACTGTGGGCGAATATTTCAACACCTCAAGTTCCACGCTCAACCCCTACCAGCGCGGCTACTCCTTCTTCGTTTATGGCAACCTGCCCATAACGCTGACGCGCATCCTCTTGGAACTCAATGACGGACAGGGCAATTCAAAATTTTTTGCGCGGCAAGTCTCCGCGTTGATGGACTTGCTGACTCTGCTGGTTTTGTACCTCATCGTCTCCAAAGTTTACAACCGCAAAACCGCGCTGCTGGCGACAGCCTTCTCCGCGCTGGCGGTGATGCAGATTCAACAATCGCACTTCTTCACCAGCGACTTATTCGTCAATTTCTTCATGTTCCTAGCGCTATATTTTGCAGTGAAAATCTCTGGTCGCTGGTCACTGGATACTGGCTCACTGCCTACTGGCTCACTGCCTACTGAATACTGGCTACTAACTTCCTCCGCCGCTTTCGGTCTTGCCTTAGGCATGGCAATGGCGTCCAAAATTAACGCCGCCGCGCTGGCAATTGCCCTGCCCGCCGCATTATTGATTCGCTATTGGGATGAAATCAAAGCGGAATGGAACAACGGACTCGCCGCACAGAACTTCCCCGTCGGGAAGTATTGGCAGCGCATCCTCCTTGCCTTAGCGCTGGGCGGACTGGCGACCCTTCTCTCCTTCCGAGTTTTTCAACCTTACGCCTTTGACGGCTTGGGATTAAATCCGCAGTGGGTGAATAACATTGTGGAGCAGCGCGCTCAAGCCAACGGCACAGCCGACCTGCCCTGGAATTTGCAATGGGCGCGGCGCACGCATCTTTATTCCTTTACCAACTTAACGGTTTGGGGGCTGGGGCTGCCGCTGGGGATTTTGGCATGGGCTGGCTTTGCGCTGATGGCATGGAAAATTTGGCGCGGAGAAAGACAACATCTGCTGCTGTGGGGCTGGACGGCGTTTTACTTCGGCTGGCAGTCGCTTCAATTTAATCCCACCATGCGCTACCAACTGCCGATTTATCCGCTCTTGGCGATGATGGCGGCGTGGGCAGTTTCAGAATTCAGAATTCAGAATTCAAAGTTCAAAATTTGGAATCAGTTAATTCCCTTTGCGGGCATTCTCACGCTTGCGCTAACGGCGGTTTGGGCGTTTGCCTTTCAGAGCATTTATCTGCGCGCTGAGACGCGCATTGCCGCCAGCCGTTGGATTTACGCCAACGTGCCGGGACCCATCAACTTGAAGATGACGCAGAGCGGCGCAGCGTTTACGCAGCCGCTGGCGTTTCCATCGGATGGATATATCTTAAGCGGCGCGCCATACACAACAACTTTTGTGGCAAGAAACAGCGGAGACTTAACAGAGCTGGTTTTCGAGCGCGCGGTAAACGCTTCCGCTGTGGGAACGCGAATGCGCGTCACCGTTGCGGATGACGCCGCCGCGCTGCAAGCGCGCGGCGCGGCGCAAATTCCGCCCGGCGGCGCCGAGTCGCGCGGGGAGCAGATTCGCTTGCCCCTAAGTCCGCCGCTGCGAGTCGAGGGCGGCAAACTCTACACCCTCACCATCGAATCCGATAGCGCGCCCATCTCACTGCGCGGCGCGGGCATCGCCAACGAGACCGATTACGATTGGAGTCTGCCCTTCCGCGTGGATGGCTACGACCCCTTTGGCGGCTTGTACCCGGGCGACCTGAATCTGCAAGTGTATTGGGATGACAACCCCGATAAGTTGGCGCGCTTCGTGGACATCCTCTCAAAGACCGATTACATTTTTATTCCCACCAATCATCAGTACGCGCAGATTACGCGCCTGCCGGAACGTTACCCGCTGACGACAGAATATTACCGCCTGCTGTTGGGCTGCCCGCAAGGCGAAGACATCATCCGCTGTTATCAACGCGCAGAGCCGGGCATGTATTACGGCTCACTGGGCTTTGAGTTGGTCAAGACTTTCACGTCATATCCCACGCTTGGAAATCTGGTCATCAACGACCAAAGCGCGGAAGAAGCGTTTACGTTTTATGACCATCCCAAAGTTTTAATTTTCAAAAAGACCGCCGCGTTCAATGAAACGAGTCTGCGGGCGCAATTGGGCGCGGTAGATTTAACGCGCGTGGTTCACCTAACGCCCAAAGAGGCGGGCAAGTACGAAGCGCAAAAGACTCTGCTGCTAACGGAGTGGCAAAAACAAATTCAACGCGCGGGCGGAACTTGGTCGCAGTTGTTTAATGATGACTGGCTGCAAAATAAAGTTCCGCTGCTGGGCGCGGCGCTTTGGTATCTCTTCATCTTTTTGCTGGGGCTGGCGGCGTATCCGCTCACCCGCGCCGCGCTGCCGGGCTTGGGCGCGCGCGCCTACCCCTTCAGCCGCACGGTGGGCGTCTTGCTCTTCGCGTGGATTTCATGGATGGGCGGCTCGTTGGGGATTCAGGTCTCACGCGGATTCCTCGCGCTGGCGGCGTTGATTCTGCTCCTCAGCGGGATAGCGCTGGGCTGGGCGCGCCGCGCCGAACTTCGGGCGGAGTGGAAAGCGAACCGCAAGTTTTTCCTCACCGTTGAAATTCTCTTCCTCGCCTTCTTTTTGATTGACCTCCTCATCCGTTTTGGCAACGCAGACTTGTGGCATCCATCCAAAGGCGGCGAGCGCCCAATGGATTTTTCCTATTTCAACGCGGTAATAAAGAGCAGCGTCTTTCCGCCTTACGACCCGTGGTACGCGGGCGGATACATCAACTATTATTATTATGGTTTTGTGCTGGCGGGAATGCCGGTGAAGTTATTGGGCATTGTTCCTTCCATTGCCTACAATTTTATTTTGCCCACTTGGTTTGCGCTGATTGCCGTCAATGCCTTTGGCATTGGCTGCAGTTTGACCAAAGGGAAAAATTTTTCTGCGTCCATCAGTCAAATGGCGGCGGGCTTGAGCGCGGCGCTGTTCACGGTTTTGCTCGGCAACCTCGGCGCGCTTAAACTCATCTTCAACGGCTTTCAACGCATCGCCGCGCCCGGCGGAATTATCCCCGCAGACGCAAACGTCTTTCAAAAATTGGGATGGTTATTTACGGGGCTGCTTCAATCTTTTGGCGGCGCGGCGCTGCCGATTGGGCGCGGCGATTGGTATTGGTTTCCAAGCCGCGTCATTCCCGCGCCCAATGACGTAGAACCCATTACCGAATTCCCGCTGTTCACCTTCCTTTACAGCGACATGCACGCGCACATGCTCGTCATGCCCATTACGCTGTTCATCATTGCGTGGGCAATTGCCTTCATTCAATCCCGCGCCCAACTGCGGCGGGGCGAATGGCTGGCAACGTTTGGAATCTCCGCGCTGGCGATTGGCGCGCTGCGCCCAATCAACACTTGGGATTTGTACACCTACTTCCCGCTGGCGGCGTTGGCGCTGATATACACGCTCACGCGCTATGGCAAAATTGGACTCCAAAGTCTCCCGACTTTGGAAATGCAAAATCAGGAGATTTTGCACTCCGAGAGTTTACGCTCCGAGATTTTGCGCTCCATCTGGCTTAAGACTGCCTTGTCCCTACTGGCGGCAGGCGGGCTGTATCTCCTCTCCGCGCTGCTGTATGCGCCCTTCACCTATTGGTATTCGCAGGGCTACGGTCAAGTTATGGCGTGGAACGGCTCGCATACGCCGCTCTCGTCATACTTTACGCAGTGGGGCTTGTTCCTCTTCATTATCATCGCATGGCTGGCATGGGAGACGCGTCAATGGATGGCGGCGACTCCGGTTTCTCATCTGGAAAAATTACGCGCTTACGTTCTTCCGCTGGAAATTGCCGCCGCCGCGCTGCTTGCCCTGCTGGCATATTTCGCCGTCAAGGGAGCAGCGGTGGGCTGGCTGGCGCTTCCGCTGGCGGCATGGGCGGGCGCGTTGATTCTGCGCCCCGACCTTGACGATTCAAAACGCTTTGCGCTGTTGATGATTGGCACAGCCTTGACTCTCACCGCCGCAGTAGAACTGATAGTCTTGGTCGGCGACATTGGGCGCATGAACACCGTCTTCAAACTTTACCTGCAAGCGTGGATGTTGTTCGCCGTGAGCGCGGCGGCTGCCTTTGGCTGGCTGCTGACGGTCTTCCCGTTTTGGACTCCGCGTTGGCGCAATATTTATCAGACCGGCGCGGCAATTTTGATTGGCGGCGCTTTCCTGTTCACCCTCACCGGCTCGATGGACAAAATCAGCGACAGAATGAACCCCGCCGCGCCGCGCTCGCTAGACAGCATGAACTATATGAATTACGCCGAGCATTGGGATGGCAACACCATGCAGCTCAGCGAGGACTACCGCGCCATCCGCTGGATGCAGGATAACGCGGCAGGCTCGCCCGTAATTGTGGAAGCGAATTGCACGGAATATCGCTGGTGTACGCGCTTCACCATCTACACCGGATTGCCCGGCGTGGTCGGCTGGAACTGGCATCAACGTCAGCAGCGCGGACATGTCTCGCTGGATGTGCAGCAGCGCGTGGATGACATCGGCAGTTTTTACGTCACGCTGGATATTAATAACGCGCGCATGTTTTTGAAAAAATATGAAGTCGCCTACATCATTGTTGGGCAGTTAGAGCGCAACGTTTACCCCGCGTTGGATGGCGTGGACGGTTTATCGAAATTCCCCGCTTATAACGGCATATATTGGGACGCGGTCTATCAAGACGGCGCGACAAGCATTTACAAAGTTCGCTGAGGCTTTCTATTCAAATTGGTCTAGGGAGCTGTCTCCATGCGTCAGCAGATAATAGCCGCGCTGCCCGTCAACAACAAAGTCTGTAACAATGTAGCCTTGCGCGAAAGCGGTTTCAAAAAATTCGCGGGCAAAGAAGCGCCAATCACGCGCAAGGATAAGGTCTTCGTTTTTGAGGGCGATAAAATCGGCGGGGATTTGCGCTAAAAGCAGGCGTTGTTCGAGGGGCGGAATCTGTTCGGGGGGACGAATCCACTTGCCCGTTGAAGGGGCAGCGTAGCTGGGGCGCAATCCAGATTTGGCAATGTGAGTCAGGTTCAAAGTTGGGCGCGGACGTTTCCCCAGTCTGCGCTCTACGCGGGGCGTATTAATCCACCAATCCACTTGCAGGCGGTCGGAGGGCAGCCCGGCGTTGAGTTCATCTCTCATTTGCCCATATTCTTCGCGGCGATAGGTGACGCAGACTGCGCCGAGTTTGGCAATGTTGAGCCGCGCATTGGCGCTGAGCAGCGGGTCATACGTCCATGTGATGTGGTCTATTTGTTGGCGGCGTATCATTTGCCATTGAGCGCGTTTGAGCGCAAAGCCCGCGCCGCTGTTGCGATGTTCCGCCAGAACGCCAAGCATGTGCGAGCAATGTTTGGGGCGCGGTCCATCCGGCGTAAATTCCAGACCGGGGAAGCCGAAGACGAAGCCAATCATTTTTTCGTTTTCAAACGCGCCGAGAGTCAGCCCGCCGTTATGAGCGGCAGTGACGAGGACATGCAGCGGCACAATGTCGGTCTCGGAGCCGCTCCAAATTTGACGTTGCAAGTCTTCCAGCGGGTACAGGTCTGCGGGGGTTTCTAATAGACGAATGGAGAGCATGGGCGGAAGGGTTTCAGGTTGCAGGTTTAAGGTTTAAGGTTGGGGAGTTTTTCTTTGAGCGTTTGCCATGCGCGTTCATACCAACGTTTTTGAATTAAGTAATCCAAGCGATAGGTAAAACGCGCGGGCATTAAGCCGAATTGACGCGGCAGGGCGTCCACCGCGCAGGTGCGGTTTACGGCGAAGTAATCCAGCCAAAAAGAGGAGATGGGAAAGTTGGGAATCACTGCTTGAAGAAAGACCGTGAGTCCGCGCAAGGCAATGGGCGAAAGCGGCAACAAGAATCGGCGGCGGCGGGTGACGTCCATAATCGTTTGAATAACTTGCTGTAAGGTAAAAAATTCACTGCCGCCAATTTCGTAGGTTTTGTTCAACGCTTCGGCGCTGTCCAGCGTCCACATCATGCAAGTGACCACATCCTCCACCCAAATGGGTTGAATCACCGCGCGCCCTGCGGCGGGCAAAGGGAACACGCCGGGCGCGTATCGAATCATCTGCGCCAAACTGTTGGTAAAGCGGTCTTCTACGCCATAGATGAGCGAGCTGCGAAAAATAGTGTAAGGCGTTCCGCCCTTGCGGATGTGTTCCTCCGCTTTGCCTTTGGCTTCCAAAACCGCATAAGCGGAGTGACTCGCCGCGCCAAGATGGCTGAGGTAGATGAAGCGGTCCACGCCCGCATCTGCGGCGGCTGCCGCCAAATTTTTTGTTCCCTGCACGTCAGTTTTTTCCAAATTTGCCTGCGCACCGTAATGTTCTTCCCCCGCAAGATGAAAAATGATTTCCACATCGCGCAGCGCGGCGCGCAAGCCGCGCTCATCTGAAAGCGAGACAACCGCCGCTTCCATATTAACGCCCTGCGGCAAGCGCGGCGTTTTTTTGGACGGGCGAATTAATGCGCGAATGGGTTTGCCTGCCGCCGAAAGTTGGCGCACGAGAGCGCGCCCCACAAAACCGGTTGCGCCGGTAATCAGAATCATGCGCGGAATTATAGCAGAGGGCTATAAAGAAAAATCCCGCTGACGCGGGATTGGTGGGCGCTAAGGGGCTCGAACCCCTGACCTTCTCGGTGTAAACGAGACGCTCTAACCAACTGAGCTAAGCGCCCAACGATGAGGCATTATATCATCAACGAGAAATTTTTCAAAAGACTTCACCGCAGAGTCCACAGGGAACACGGAGAAAAAATCTCTGCGGACTCTGTGGTACATGCTCTTCCCAGCCCATCCTTTTAGACGCTGCTCATTTTATAAGGCGCGCCATTTTGGCGCGAGTTCGGCTATAATCGGCGCAATCGCATCTTCCTTATTTTTAAGCAATCCGATGGAGAAAACTCAATGGCTAAAATTATCTCAATTCATTCTTTTCGCGGCGGCACAGGAAAATCTAACACGACGGCAAACCTATCCAGTTTATTAGCGGCTGACGGCGCGCGCGTGGGCGTGGTGGATACAGACATCGCCTCGCCCGGCATCCATGTTCTGTTTGGCATGGAAGGCGACGACATGGTGCATACGCTCAACGATTACCTATGGGGCAAATGTCCCATCGAAGACGCCGCGCATGATGTGACTGCGCGAGTCGGCGCGCCATTAAAAGGCAAAATCTTCCTCATCCCGTCCAGCATTAAAGCCGGAGAGATTGCCCGCATTCTACGCGAAAGCTACGACGTAGGCTTGCTCAATGACGGCTTTCGAGATGTGATTGAACGCATGAATTTGGATTACCTGCTCATTGATACCCACCCAGGTTTGAACGAAGAGACCTTGCTCTCCATCGCCATTTCCAACGCGCTGGTTATCATCATGCGCCCCGATTCGCAAGACTATCAAGGCACAGCCGTTACCGTGGACGTGGCTAAAAAATTGGATGTGCAAAGTTTGTACATCGTCGTCAATAAAGTCCCCGCCCAAACCGATTTTGACGACCTACGCGAACAAGTAGAAAAGAAATATGACGCGCAAGTCGGCGCTATCTTCCCCCACTCGGACGAGATGATGCAACTCGCCAGCTCCGGCATTTTCTCCGTCAAATATCCAGATAACGCCATGTCGCAGAGCATGAAACAACTTGCGGAATTGTTAAAGTAGGCAGCCGCAAAGGGGCAAATGATGGATTCCTCGCCTTACGAGCTCGCCCTGCGGGAACTTTCCGCCAGCGCCGCCGATATTCGCCCGTCCGACATTGTGCTGTTCTCCGAGCCGCTGCGCTCCGCGTTGAACTTCGTCATCCGACTGGGCGATTTTGATCTGGAAGATTTCGCGCAGAAATTAGGCGCGCCGCGCGCGCAAGCGCAAATCATTGCGGAGATATTGGTCAAACGCAACCTATTCATTCCGCAGCCGCAGCGCTCCACGCCCGAAGAGACGTTTTACAAGGCGCGGCTCAGCGCCAGCGTGCGCCCCGCCAGCCGCCCGCCCAACGATATTTGGAAAAAACTGGAATAAAGCGCGCCCGCCAAATTGGCGGGCGCTTTTTATTTGACGTATAATCCGCGCATGTCAGACTCCCGCTATCAAACGCTAAAAGAACAAATTCACTTCCACAATTATCGCTATCACGTTTTAGACGCGCCGCTGATTAGCGATGCGGAATATGACCGCCTGTTGCGCGAGCTGCGCGAGATAGAAGCCGCCCACCCGCAATGGATAACGCCCGATTCGCCCACGCAACGGGCGGGCGCGCGCGCCTCTGAAAAATTTGAAAAGACGCGCCACCCCAAACCTATTCTCTCGCTCGCCAACGCCTTCGGCGCAGCGGACGCGCGCGCGTGGTTTGAGCGCATTGCAAAATTAGACGAGCGCGTGAAAAAATCGGGGCTAGTGGTAGAGCCAAAAATTGACGGGCTTTCGGTGGTCTTACATTATCGCAACGGAATCTTCACGCAGGGCGCAACGCGCGGCGATGGCGAAGTGGGCGAAGACATCACCGCCAACTTGAAAACCATCCGCGCCATCCCGCTGAAAATTCCCATAGCGGAGGATGCGCGGCTCTCTGTTCCGCGCTATTTGGTCGTGCGCGGCGAGGCGTATATTCCCATTCAAGAATTTGCGGCGTTAAATCAAAAACTGGAAGAAGCCGGAGAAAAAACCTACCTCAACCCGCGCAACACGGCGGCGGGTTCGCTGCGCCAGCTAGACCCCGCGCTCACCGCCTCGCGCCCGCTGACTCTGCTGGTTTATCAAATTGTGCATCACGAAGGCGGAGAAATTCCAACCACTCAATGGGAACTGTTGCAATACCTTAAAGCGCTGGGCTTCCCCGTGACGGATGTAGCCAAACGCTTTACAGAATTGGAAGACGCGCTGACCTATACCGAAACATGGAACGCCGGACGAGACGAGCTGCCCTACGAAGCGGACGGCATGGTCATCAAATTGGATGATTTGAATCTGGCGGCAGACTTGGGCTTTGTGGGCAAAGACCCACGCGGCGCAACCGCCTATAAATTCCCCGCGCGCGAGGTGACGACTACCCTCAACGACATTGGCGTGGCGGTAGGGCGCACCGGCGTATTGACTCCTTACGCCCTGCTCGAACCGGTTGAGATTGGCGGCGTGATGGTGGAACGCGCCACCCTGCATAATTTTGATTTTATCGCCGAGAAGGATATTCGCGTGGGCGACCGCGTGCTAGTGAAACGCGCCGGAGAAGTCATTCCCTACATCATTGCGCCGCTGACGGATGCGCGAAAGGGAAAAGAAAAAAAATTCACGCCGCCCGCCGCCTGCCCCGCCTGCCAGCAACCGGTGGAACATTTAGAAGGCGAGGTAGCGTGGTACTGCGTCAATGCGGCTTGTCCGGCGCAGCTCGTCCGCAACGTGGAGCATTTTGTCTCGCGCAGCGCAATGGATATTGGCGGGTTGGGCATTAAGATTGTGGAACAACTCATTCAAGAAAAACTAATTCAAGACGCGGCGGATTTGTTCTCCTTAAAAAAGGAAGACCTGCTGGAATTGGATGGCTTTGCCGATAAAAAGGCGCAGAATCTACTGGGGGCGATAGACCAAGCCAGAGGTCAGAGTTTGACGCGCCTGCTCATCGGGCTAGGGATTCACGGGGTCGGAGAATCTCTCGCGGGCGAGTTATCCGCCGCATTTGGAAACCTCGCCGCGTTAGCAAACGCCAGCGCGGAAGAATTACAACAAATGGAAGGCGTGGGTCCAAACATTGCCGCGTCTATTGTGGATTGGTTCGCGCAGACGGCGAACCAAAACTTGTTGAGCAAACTGCAAGCGGCGGGCGTAAACCCGCAAGCGCAAAAAAACAAAACCAAAACCGCAGGCGCGTTAAGCGGCTTAACCTTTGTGGTGACGGGGACGCTGCCAACGCTCTCGCGCGAGGCGGCAAAGGAATTGATTACCCGTCATGGCGGCAAGGCGACTGAAAACGTTAGCAAAAAAACCAGTTATCTTGTGCTGGGCGAAGCGCCCGGCTCTAAATTGGAAAAGGCGCAAGAACTCGGCGTGAAAATCATTGACGAAGACGGGCTAAAAAAACTGGCGGCATAGTCCATTTTACGGCGCGACTAGACAGAACATCCCCGCTCGGCTACACTTACACCATTCTTTTTCGGGAGGCACACTCATGGATTTTAACAACGCAAACGATGCGGTGGCGCGCCGTATGCAGGCGCTACAAAGCCGCGTAACCTACATCAAAGAACACGGCTATTATTTTTACAATCAAGCGGTGGATGAAATTCTGCCGGGCAGCAAAGTGCGCGTCAATGGGCGCGTAATGGGCATGTACGCTTCTTATAGTTATTTGGGGCTGGTCAATCATCCGCGCATTAATGAAGCCGCAAAAAAAGCGGTGGCGCAATACGGCACAGGCACAAACGGCGTGCGAACTTTGGCGGGAACGCTAAAACTCCACAATGAGTTGGAAGAAACCATCGCCAACTTTAAACACGCCGAAGCCGCCATCACTTACACCTCCGGCTACGCCACCAACCTGACGGTCATCTCCACGCTGATGGGGCGCGGCGATTACGTCTTCTCGGACAAAATCAATCACGCCTCCATTGTAGATGGCTGCCTCATGTCCGGCGCGGAATTTCGCCGCTTTCGCCACAACGACATGGCGCACCTTGAAGGGCTGTTAAAGAACGCGCCCGCAGACGTGTCTAAACTGGTAGTCGCCGATTCTGTATTTAGCATGGACGGCGATATTATAGACTTCCCAAAAATTGTGGAACTGTGCAAAAAATATAACGCTTGGCTGATGATTGACGAAGCTCATTCGGTGGGCGTGCTAGGAGAAAAAGGCACGGGCATTGAAGAATACTTCAACATGTACGACACCATTGACATTAAGATGGGAACGCTCAGCAAGACCATCCCCTCCGTAGGCGGGTATGTGGCGGGCAAAAAAGAATTAATTGAATACCTGCGGCACGGCAGCCGCGCTTACATCTTCTCGGCGGCGCTCCCGCCCGCTCAAGCCGCCGCCGCCAACGAATCCTTTAAGGTCATTTTGGACGAACCCTGGCGCATTGAAGCGCTCAACCGCAACACCAAACAATTCATCGGCGGGCTAAAAAGCATGGGCTTTGACACCCTGCTGACCGAAACCGCCATCGTCCCCGTCTTATGCGGAGAAGACGATGCCGCCTTTGCCCTCACCCGCGAATGCCAAATGAACGATGTCTTTGTGCTGCCAGTCGTCTCGCCCGCCGTGCAAGAGGGCATGGCGCGCCTGCGCGCCACCGTCACCGCCGCGCATGAAAGCGCCGAAATTGACCGCGCCATGAACGTCATTGGCGAAGCGGGCAAAAAACTAGGGATGATTAAATAAAGCCGCGCCCTTACCCCTCGCATAAACTTCATGCGTTAAAAAAACCTCGCCGCGCGCGAGGTTTTTTATCACCATTCTCTAATACAAATCCTCTAAAATACACGCCCTATAAAACGCCTTTTAGTGAACGTCAATCATGGAACAAAAATGAACAACTGGCATACCCTCAACATTCAAGAAGCGCTGCACGCGCTCAACGCCAACCCGCAAAGCGGACTCTCCTCCGCCGAAGCGCAGCAACGCCTCCAAACCAACGGCGCAAACGAGCTCATGGAAAGCGGCGGGCGCTCCCCATTTCAAATTTTATGGGAGCAACTCACCGCCAGCATGGTTCTTATCCTACTCGGCGCGGCGCTAGTCGCCGCGCTGCTCGGCGATTCTAAAAACGCCATCTCCATTCTTGCCATTGTGGCGCTCTACGCGCTGCTGGGCTTTACGCAGGAATACCGCGCCGAACAAGCCATTGCCGCGCTCAAAAAAATGTCCGTGCCAAACGCGCGCGCGCTGCGCGATGGAAAGCTGATTGAAATTTCGGCGCGCCAACTCGCGCCCGGAGATATTATTCAAATAGAAACCGGCAACGTCCTGCCCGCAGACCTGCGCCTGCTGGAAGCGGTCAATTTACGAATTCAAGAAGCCGCGCTCACCGGCGAATCTGAACCCATCGAAAAACACACCGCCGCGCTCTCCAACGAGGAACTTCCGCTGGGCGACCGCCGCAACATGGGCTACATGGGAACGATGGTTACGCAAGGGCGCGGGCTGGCGTTGGTCATCGCTACCGGCATGAACACAGAGCTGGGGAAAATTGCCAATCTCATTCAACAAGTAAAACAGGAAGAGACTCCTCTGCAACGGCGGCTCGACCAACTTGGAAAAAACCTCGCCATTCTTGGCGCGCTCATCGCCGCGCTCATCTTTGCGCTAGGCTTGCTGCGCGGCGATGAAATTCGCCACATGCTGCTCGCTGCCGTGAGCGTGGCAGTCGCCATTGTGCCAGAAGGGCTGCCCGCAGTCGTCACCATTACGCTGGCGCTGGGCGCGCAACGAATGCTGGCGCGGCAGGCGCTCATTCGCAAGCTGCCCGCCGTAGAAACGCTCGGCTCGGTCACGGTCATTTGCTCCGATAAAACCGGCACGCTAACCGAAAACAGAATGACCGTTGTGGTATTAGATGTTGCCGAACACGCGCTGGATTTAACCGAAGAGATTGGAAGAAATGGAACGCTTCACGCTACCCGCGGGCTGGGGACGCCCGCCCAATCTTCTCTATCCCTCGCGGCAATCGGCGGCGCATTATGCAATGACGCGCAGCTCGTAGATACCGGCGATGACCGCTTCCGCACACTGGGCGACCCCACCGAAGGCGCTTTGGTCGTTGCGGCGGCAAAAATGGGCTACTGGAAATCCTCGCTCGATTCATCTTTTCCCCGCGCCGCCGAACTGCCCTTTGATTCGGAACGCAAGCGCATGACCACCGTCCATCATCTGGCGCAATATGACCCGACCATGCTCTCCGGTTTGGAAATTGGCAACAAGCGCTACATTGCCTTCACCAAAGGCAGCGTAGATGGCTTGTTGGATGTCGCCAGTCATGTTTGGGCGGAGGGAAAACTCTCCACGGTAGACGAAGACTGGAAATCCAGAATTGAAGCGGCGAACGAACGCCTTGCCAAAAAGGGAATGCGCGTACTTGCAGTCGCCTTCCGCCTGCTAGATTCCATCCCCGAAATTATTCAAACCGATTTGGAGCAAAACTTAACGATAGTGGGTTTATTTGGAATGATTGACCCGCCGCGCGCCGAAGTAAGAGACGCGGTGGCGCTGTGCCGCGCCGCCGGTATTCGCCCGGTGATGATTACCGGCGACCACCCGCTGACCGCCCTGGAAATTGCGCGTCAATTAGGAATTGTGGATTTACAGAGTTCGGCGCATCCCCAATCTCCAAAGGCAATTTCCGGCGCGGAATTAGAGCGACTCTCTTTTGAAGAATTAAAAAATATAGTGGATGAAGTCAGCGTCTTTGCCCGCGTTGCGCCGGAGCATAAGCTCAAAATTGTGCAAGCGCTGCAAGAGAAGGGACACATCGTTTCTATGACCGGGGACGGCGTAAATGACGCCCCCGCGCTGCGTCAAGCCGATATTGGCGTGGCAATGGGCATCACCGGCACGGATGTTTCTAAAGAAGCCTCCGACTTGGTTTTGCTGGACGATAATTTTTCCACCATTGTGGCAGCCGTTAAAGAAGGACGCGCCATTTACGATAACATTCGCAAGTTTGTGCGTTTTAGCGTGGCGGGAAATTTGGGCAAAGTGTTGGTGATGTTGCTTGCGCCCTTTTTGGGTAAACCTCTGCCGCTACTGCCTCTGCAATTGCTCTGGCTCAATTTACTGACCGATGGCTTGTTGGGCTTGGGCATGGGCGTGGAAGCGCCCGAAGCGGACGCGATGAAGCGTAAACCGTATTCACCCGCCGAGGGAGTCTTCTCTCGCGGGGCAGGCTGGCAAACGCTATGGGTGGGAACGCTCATCGGCGCGCTGGCGTTGGGGCTGGGCGCGTGGTATTACTTTACAAATCGCGCCGAATGGCAAACGATGATTTTCACCTCTCTGGCGTTTATGCAGGTCTTTCAGGCGCTGGCTTCCCGTTCGGAAAAAGAGTCTCTGTTTAAGATGGGCGTGATGAGCAACCCTCTACTCGCGGGGATGGCGGCGCTAGTGACGGCGCTACAACTCTCCACGTTGTATATTCCCGCGTTTGCAAAATTTTTCAACGTCCTTCCGCTCAGCGGCTGTGATTTATCCATAGCGGCGGCAAGCGGCGTAATTGTCTTTGCCGCCCTTGAATTGGAAAAAAGATTAAAGAAATAAAGATAGCCGCCCTAAAAACCTTAACCCCTAAGGCGCGAAAATTTTCTCCGTGTCTCAGCGACTCTGCGGTTAGGGTTTTGGACTTTTGCCAGAAGTCTAGTATATAATCGCCGCATTAAACCAGTAGGGAATATTGCACGCCCGCAAAAAATAAATAAAGAGCAGAGGTTTTATGCAAACGTATGATTATGTCATCATTGGCTCCGGGTTTGGCGGCGCAGTCTCCGCAATGCGCCTCGCGCAAAAAGGCTACTCCACGCTGATATTGGAAAAAGGCAAGCGCTTTGCAGACGAAGACTTTGCCAAGACGAACTGGCAATATTGGAAATACCTCTGGGCGCCGGCGCTACGCGCCTACGGCATTTTACAAATCAGCATTCTTAAGGGCGTAATGGTCTTACACGGAGCGGGCGTGGGCGGCGGCAGTTTAGGCTACGCCAACGTGCTGGAAGTTCCTACGCAAGAAACCTTTGCCACCCCCGCATGGAATCAAAACATCCACTGGGGCGAGGTTTTGCGCCCGCACTATGAAACCGCAAAAAAAATGCTGGGCGTGGCGCGCAACCCCAAACTCTGGCAAGCGGACGCGCTACTCAAAACCTTTGCGGAAGAGCGCAACATGGCGCAGACCTTTCGCGCCACCGATGTAGGCGCGTACTTTGGCGAAGCGGGCGTTACCGTAGCAGACCCTTTCTTTAATGGAGAAGGTCCGGCGCGCGCGGGCTGCCAACACTGCGGCGGCTGCATGGTAGGCTGTCGTCACAACGCAAAAAACACGCTCCCCAAAAATTATTTATACTTTGCCGAAAAATACGGCGCAAAAATTCAAGCCGAAGCGGAGGTCACAAACGTTCAGCCCATTGAGGGCGGCGGATTGTACCAAGTGGACTACCGCGACTCTGTCAAACTTTTCAAACGCGCTTATACCGTCCGCGCAAAAAACGTCATCTTTTCCGCCGGAGTGATGGGGACGATGAAATTGCTGCTGCAACTGCGAGACGTAAAAAAATCACTGCCGAAAATTTCCGCCAAACTCGGCTCGATGGTACGCACCAACTCTGAGGGGCTGCTCGGCAGCGTGGCGCGTTCTTCTGAAATCAATTACTCCAAAGGCGTTTCCATTTCATCCATTTACAACCATGATGAAATCACGCGCATTGAACCCGTGCGCTACCCAGACGGCTCATCGCTCATGCGCTTCCTTGCCGCGCCGCTCATGGACGCCAACGTCAGCGTGCCAATGCGGCTCATCAAATTTCTGTGGTGGTCGCTCACTCACCCGCTCGACTTTCTCAAAGCGCTGGTTCTGCCGGGCTGGGCGCACAACGCCACCATTTTGCTCGTGATGCAACACGCCGATAACCGAATGCGCTTTCGGATTGGGCGCAGTTTATTCACTCTCTTCCGCGTGGGCATGGTAGCGGAGGAAGAACCCGGCTACAAAATTAACGCGCAGGTGGAAGGCTCGCACGACATTGTGCGCGAATTTGCCAAACGCACCAACGGAGTCGCGCTCGGCTCCATTGGCGAAAACCTGCTAGGGCTGCCCACCACCGCTCACATTTTAGGCGGCGCGCCAGTCGGCGCAAGCGCCGAAGATAGCGTTGTCAATGAGCGCTTTCAAATTCACGGCTACGAAGGGTTGTACATCATAGACGGCTCTATCATGCCCGCCAACCCGGGCGTAAACCCCTCCCTCACCATCACCGCGCTGGCGGAATACGCCATGAGTCAAATGGAAGAAAAACAAAAATGAAAAAAAATAGTTTTCATCTCGTCTCGTTAGGCTGCGCCAAAAACACCGTAGATTCCGATTCGATGGCGCAACTCCTCTTGCGGGAGGGCTACCAAGCCGCCGAAGACCCGCAAGGCGCGGCTGTGCTTATCGTCAATACTTGCGGATTTATCGGACCCGCCAAAGAAGAATCGTATCAGGTCTTGAGCGAGCTGGCTCAAAACAAACGCAAAGGGCAGGTCTTAATTGCCGCCGGATGTTTAACGCAACGCTACGGACAGGAAGTAGCTCAGCGCGTGGCGGGCATAGACGGCATCCTCGGCACGCGCCGCTGGATGGATATTGTCCAAGTCGTCAAAGAAGCGCGCCAGGGCGAGCGCCCCGAACCCATTTATCATCTGCCGCAAAACGCCGAGACGGTTGGCGCAGACGAGCACGGCGCATTGCGCGTCAGCGTGGCGGGCGCAAGCGCCTACCTCAAAGTAGCGGACGGCTGCCGCCGCCCCTGCGCGTTTTGCGCCATTCCGCTCATCAAAGGGACGGCGGTCTCGCGCCCCATGGAATCTATTTTAGACGAGGCGCGTCAATTACAAGATGCGGGCGCGCGCGAACTCATTCTCATCGCGCAAGACACCACCGACTACGGTCACGATTTAGGATTAAAAGACGGGCTTGCCGCGCTTTTAGAAGCGCTCACCAAAGCCGCGCCAAATTTAGATTGGATTCGAGTGATGTATGCCTACCCGGGCTACGTCACCGATAGATTAATTGACGTGATGTCTTCCAGCAAACAAGTTTTGCCGTACTTAGATATGCCCTTGCAACACGCGCACCCGCAAATGCTGCGCCGCATGAAACGCCCCGCCAATATGGATTGGGTACATTCCACGCTGGGCAAAATGCGCGCAAAAATTTCAAACCTTGCCATTCGCACCACCTTCATTGTCGGCTACCCGGGCGAAACAGAGGAAGAATTTCAAGCGTTGTACGATTTCGTCAAAGAGATTCGCTTTGACCGCGTGGGCGCGTTCCAATTTTCCTTTGAACCCGGCACAAGCTCCGCGCCGCTGGGCGACCCCATTCCCACCGATTTAAAACAGGAACGCTACGAACGCCTCATGGAATTACAACAAGGCATTTCTTTACAGGTCAATCAAAGTTATGTGGGCAAAACGTTGGATGTCTTAATAGAAGGCTGCGATAACGGCATTGCCGTAGGGCGCTCTTACCGAGACGCGCCAGAGATTGACGGCATGGTGGTAGTGGAAGGCAGCGCGCAAGTTGGCGAGATAATCCCCGTAAAAATTAACGGCGCTATGGCGTATGACTTAACAGGCGCGCCCGCCCGCTTGACGTTATAAACGCGGAATCCGATTCTACGCCGCGCGCGCAAAAGCGGTGGCGGCGAGAATCAAAACGGATAGAATAAAATTCAAGCGCAGCAAAACAGCCTCGCGCCGCCGCAGGGAATCCAATTCCTCAGCGGCGGCGTTTTTCTTCATCAGCGTTCGTTGAATGGCGGGAATCACTTCCCATGTTTGCGCCGCGCTGAGCGCAACCATTAAAATTCCCAAACTATGTTTGACCAAAATCGCCAGCGACCACTGCGAGCTGGTATTCAAAAAGCCGTTGTAATGCGCGTTGGCGCTCATTTGGAACAGTCCGGTGGCGATTAAAATTGCCATGCAAAACCATGCCAGAGGTTCAAGGCGTTTTTGCAGCGCGGTCATCAGACGCAACTGCGCGACAGAATCCAGCGTTCGCTGCGCGGCGGGCAGAATTAAAAAATTTAGCGCGGAAAGACTGCCCACCCAAACCACAGTGGCGAGCATGTGCAACCAATAGAGCAGCGCCATAACGGCGGGGGCAGGCGTTTGCGTCATGGCTAGGGAGTGACGACAGGCGGGTCGGTGGCGATTACTTCCGGCGTGGGCGTGGGCGGGTAACATTCAATGTAAGACTTGTTCAGCCGCGCCGCTGTGCGCTCATCCGGCAGGGTGGCGTAGTTATAGACCTCATACGCCGCGCAGTATTCTTGCGCCTCAAACAATTCATCGCCGCGCCGTTGATAGGCAATGTTGAGCCGTTCTCCGGCAGTCATGGTTCCATCCCATAAATTTGGGTTAGTCTGCGAGAAGTAGTCAATAGCTTTGCGCCAATCTAATTCCCAAAAACTTGCGCCAATGATGTAAATGCGCGCGCTCTCGCGCAACTGCGTGGAGGTTGTATCTAAAGGACCAAAGCGTTCAGCGAGCGTTAGGTAATAAATGCCGCCCTCCAAATTTCCCTGTTTGAGAATTAAGTCGTTACCGTAGTTTCGCAGCGCAAAATAATACATGCCATCTACTTGAGCGGTTTTATAGGTTGCGTCCAATTTACGCACGATGTCCAACGCGGCGAGAGCGTTCTGCCAGTCTTGCGCGGCGATGAGTTGCTGCGCCCGTAGAAAGGCATTTTCCACGCCGCTGATGTCGGGGGTCGGCGTGACGGTCGGGGCAATGGTCGGCGTGGGAATGCTGCTCAACACCAACAATTTGGTCAATTCCTCTTGCGCGCCGGGGAAGGCTGGGTCTTTGGAGATGATGTATTCCAAACGCTGCTTTGCGGCGTCATAATGCTGAAACTGCATATCCACTAAGGCGTATTGATATTGCTCCATCAATTGCTGCGAGCGGATGGAGGTTTCGGCTTGCTGACGCGCGCCAATTCCAGACGAATAACCGCCAAAGGCTCCCAGCCCCACTAGCAGAAGAAAGCCAAGCAACCCCGCAAAAAAGGCGCGCCAACGCGACTGCTTCTTCACGGGTTTAATCGGCTGCGTATCGTCTTTTTTGGGTTGCGTACTTTCAAGGTCGGTAGGTTGTGTTTGTTCTAAATTCTTATCCATAGAATAATTATACCTGTACTTAACAAGCGTTCGGCGCAATCGCGCTATAATATTCACATGGCTGATATGACCCTGCCCGCGCGCGAAAGCGTTCACCCACATTTGCGCCCGCTTAACATTCTGCGAGATTTACCCTCCGTTGCCGATTTAATTGAATTATGTTTTTCGCAAACCATGGATAACGAGGGAAAACGCTACCTTGAAGATATGCGCCGCAACAGCGCGGACAACTCTTTCATTCAGTGGGCGAACCGCGCCGCAGAATCCACCTCGCTGCCGCTGACTGGTTTTGTGTGGGAAGAGAACGGGAAAATTATCGGCAATGTCAGCCTTGTGCCATACCGCAAAGAAAATCAGCGCGTGTACCTCATTGCCAATGTCGCCGTCCACCCGCAACATCGCCGCCAAGGCATTGCGCGCGCGCTCACCGAACGCGCCATGCAACGCGCCGTAGAAAAAAACACGCGGAACGTTTGGCTGCACGTCCGCGATGACAACCCCGCCGCCATTGCGCTTTATCAAAAATTAGGATTTGTGGAACGCGCCAGAAGAACGGCGTGGAGCGCCTCCACCGATTTGCATGTAGCGCTCCCAAGCGGCGCGCCGATCAATGCAAAACGCAACCCACGCGACTGGGAGATTCAACGCCGCTGGCTGGAAAGACTCTACCCGCCAAATCTTGCATGGCATCGCAATTGGAACTTTAACGCGCTCAAACCCGGCTTCTTTAACTGGCTGTATATTGCCTTAATGGACATGAACGTCTATCAATGGGCGGCGCATGAAGGCGAAAATTTACAAGCCGCCCTCGCTTGGATTCCCAGCGGACGCGGAGAGGCGCTCTTCGCCGCGCTGGACGAATCTTCCCCGCCGCAAGCGCTGACGACGCTCTTAATTCGCGCCCGCCGCGAGCTCTTCCACCTTCACCCGCGCCTGTCTTTAGATTTCCCCGCCGGTCAATTTGACGCCGCTATTCAAGCGGCGGGCTTTCGCGCCGCCCGCACCCTCATCTGGATGCAAGCAACTTTATAGGCGCTTGCGCGTACATCAACCAAAAAGGAGATTTACCATGACTAAATTTTTCATCCGTTGGGTCATTAACATCATTGCGCTCTACGCCGCCATCTGGATTTTGCCCGGCGTAGATTTTATCGGCGGCTGGGCGGGCATTCTCTGGCTGGCGCTCATCTTTGGGCTGCTCAACGCGCTGGCGCGCCCCGCGCTTAAATTGCTCACCCTGCCGCTCATTCTGCTAACGCTGGGGCTGTTTACGCTCGTCATCAATTCCTTCCTCTTCTGGCTGACCAGCGTCATCGGACATTCCTTCAACTTTGGCTTGACCATCGCCGACCCCGTTTGGTGGAACGCTTTTCTAGGCGGGTTGGTCGTGAGCATTGTCAGCGTAATTATGAGCGTCATCTTTAAGGACGAGCTCAAAGGAAAACGCAAATAACTCCCTTGACATTCCCCCAATTCCGCAGATAATAGCGGCATCAAATATAAAGGCTGTGACAGAGGAAAGTAGATTGGCGGAAGCCGCCAGAGACGCGCAAAGAAATTGGTGAAATTGCGCCCGCCCGAAACCCGTTGAAGTTCCCTCTTGAGCCTCCCAAGTTAATACGTTTTCAAGTTTGAACGTTAGTAGTTTGGGACGTAATTTCCACGTTATCGGAAAAGCCGATGTTAGTCGGCGCAGAGCGCATCTTATGATGAATTTGGGTGGCACCGCGGGAAACTTCCCTCCCGTCCCATTGCGGACGGGAGGTTTTTTATTTCACGGAGTCCGAAGTCTCCCGACTTCGGGAAAAAACCAACATCAGGAGATGTTGGAGCCCAATACACAGAGGTCTTATGTTAAATGAATTAAGCAAAATAGAGAAAGCCGCATTGGAATCTTTGCAAACGGCGGAGGACTCCGCCGCGCTGGAAGCGTGGCGCGTGGCGCAGCTCGGACGCAGCTCTCCGTTGATGGGAGTCTTTGCGGGCTTGGGAAAACTCGGCAAGGAGGAAAGACCCGCCGTAGGTCAAGCCGCGAATCAAGTCAAGGTCAGGCTGGAATCCGCG
>Ga0172371_10000340_pt1 | contig 71020 bp, 60 predicted proteins | sample Lak12m_FD_114543 | JGI IMG/M metagenome (GOLD analysis project Ga0172371, IMG submission 114543) | Freshwater microbial communities from Kabuno Bay, South-Kivu, Congo - kab_022012_12m | ecosystem: Environmental > Aquatic > Freshwater > Lake | place: Democratic Republic of the Congo: South-Kivu... | reverse complement strand
GGAACGCGCCAGACAAGGACGCAGAAAGCGCGAATAGCAGCGCTATGTGCGCGACCGAGGACGACGTATCGCGCCTCCCAGTGCGCTTCGGCCGCCGGGACCTCGTTTTTCAGCAGCCTCCTAGCAGGGATTCCGGGAAGAGCGTGGAGGCGGCGGCGGCCGTAGCCGCCGCCGCCGCTAGCTAACAGGGAGGTCTTTCAAGTGACTAGTCGTATGAGCCACGACCCGCTTCCAACTGAAGTCGACGGGAGTACCGGCTCGGGACCCGAGATCATCGAAGAGATCGAGGTAGAAGACCTGGCCGTCGACGGTATCTGCGGCGTGTACTAACCGGGGCCGTGAGGCCCCGGGCGCAGGCGGATCAAAAAGCACCCATGAAAGACTACGTAGTGCCATCCTGGGTGCGTGTGAGGAGCGAGGATTTTGGTCTGCTCTTCTACGACACCCGCGACACCAGGCTCACCTTCGTGAGGTCGGGTACCAGCCTGGCCGCCCCCTCGTTCACCGGACGGGAACGGAGGCTGGGCGTACTATGCGAGGGTGGGCACCGGGAGCAAGTCGTGTGCCGCTTGCTGGAGAAGCTCGAGGCGAAGGGATTGGTCGTCGCAGTTGAGCCTGAGTAGCGGGCGCCTCAAGGCCCCGGTCAACATCACGTGGGAGATCACCGAGCGGTGCAATCTGCAGTGTCGGCACTGTCTCTCGGCCGATGTGCGCGCGCGGGGATCCGGCGAACTCGACCACGGGCAGTGCCTCGCGGTGATCGATGAGCTGGCCGGCATGGAGGTCTTCCAGGTCAACTTCGGGGGCGGGGAGCCGTTCCTGAGGCACGACTTCTTGGACATCCTGCGTTACGCGCAGGGCAAAGGCATCACCACCTGTGTGAGCACAAACGGAACGCTCTTGACCGACCCGCTGGTCGAGGAGTTGCTCACCATGGAGGGACTTTACCTGCAGGTGAGCCTCGACGGAGCGTATCCGGAGACCAACGACGCCATCCGGGGCTCGGGCACGTTCGCCCGAATCGTCGCGGGGATCGAGAAGCTGACCGCACACCACTTCCCCGACTTCAGCCTCAACATGGTGGTCACGCGGCTCAACTTCGAGGAGATCGGCGCCTTCCGCGAACTGGCCCTGCGCTACGGCGCGAAGACGAGACTGTCGCGGTTTCGCCCGTCCGGGGGCGGCTGCAGCATGTGGGAGGACTACCGGCTGACCAAGGCCCAACTCACGCAGCTATCGCGCTTCCTGGGCGAACATACCGAGATACTCACCGGAGATTCCTTCTTCGCCCTGGCCCCCGAGAGCCGACGCGCGCTCGGCCTGCAGATGTGTGGCGCCGCCAAGATGACTATGGCGATTTCGCCCGACGGCGGTGTCTACCCTTGTGCGTTCCTCTGCGACCCCGCATCCTTGGCGGGCAACGCAACGCGGGAGCCACTTGCGTCCATCTTCCGCTGCTCCCCGGTATTCGAGCGGTTACGGGAGCTGGAGGTGGAGTCCTGCCGCACGTGCGACCGGTTCTCTGTCTGTCATGGTGGCTGTCCGGCGGTGGCCTACTTCTTGCACGATTCGCTCGGCCTACCCGACCCGGAGTGTCTGCGGGCGGCCACGACGCCGGACCTGGATCGCATCGGGGCGTGATCCCTCTCTCATACCGCCTGCGCGACCCTGTCCGTCTGGAAGACCTGGGCGGCGGCCGGTGGCGGGCCATCTGCGATCTGCCGCTGAGCGTGGTGAGCGTCAATGCCGCCGCCGCGCGCCTTCTGACGTTGGCCCGGGAAGGAGCAGACGTGGCCGGTCTGGCGGCCGCCCTCTCGACGGACGAGGAACGGGTCTTGAAGCTGTGTGAGTACTTTCGGGGCAAAGGGATGATGGATGTCGCCTCGGCGGCGCCGTATCCACCTTTCACGCCGATGGTGTCGGTGATCGTGCCGACCAAGGACCGGCAGACGGACCTCGACGAATGCCTTGCCGCCCTGTTCGCCCTGGACTATCCCCGCGACCGATACGAGGTCATCGTCGTGGACGACGGTTCCACGGACGGCAGTGTTGCGACGGCCGCGCGCTATCCGTGTCGTGTCGTGTCAAACGGAAGGAACAAAGGTCAGTCGTACTCGCGGAATGTGGGTGCGCGGGAGGCTTCCGGGGAGATACTGGCCTTCCTGGACAGCGACTGTGTGGCCGAATCGGGATGGCTGCGTGACCTGGCGCCCTTCTTTTCGTGGTCCCGTCTGGCCGCCGTCGGTGGGTACGTGAAGGGCTACTACGGCCGAACGCGCCTCGACCGCTACGAGCAGGTGGCGAGTTCGCTGAACATGGGTGAGCGGCTCCTACTCGCCGCCGACGATCCCCGTACGTTCTACGTGCCGACCTGCAACCTCCTCGTGCGGCAGGCGGCCTACGCGGCCGTGGGAGGCATCCGCGAAGACCTGCGTGTGGGAGAAGACGTGGATCTCTGCTGGCGTCTGCGGGCTCGGGGGGACTATCTGCTCTACGTCCCCCAAGGGAGTGTGAGGCACAAGCATCGAAACCGCCTGGGTGCCATGATGCACCGGCGGTCGGAGTACGGCACCTCCGAGGCGGTGTTGCACGCACTCCATCCCGAGAAGAAAAAGAGGTTCGGGCTGTCGCCGTTTCCGGCGGTCACGTTCGTCATCCTCGCGGTCTCCTTGATTGCGCGTCAGCCGTGGTTTCTGGTTGCCTGTCTCGCTCCAATCGCATGGGATGGATTGATCCGCCTTCTCCACCTGCGCCGGGAGGGTGCACGCGTGCAACGACGATGGGTCTGGTTCGCGGTCTTGCGCGGTCACCTCTCCACGTTGTACTTCCTGCTCTTCCACTTTGTGCGGTACTACCTGCTCCTCGTGGTCGCCGGCGGGTTCGTGTTTCCCGGCCTACTGTGGTTTGCGGCGTTGGCCGTGCTCTACACCTCAGCCGTGGACTTCTGGATAAAGCGCCCTCGACTCTGGTATCCAGCCTTTGTGTTCTTCTTCCTTGCCGAGCATGCTGCGTACCAGATCGGTGTGTTGGCGGGCTGTATCCGGGCGAGAAGCTTCCGGTCGTACGTGCCCACGTTCCGTCGACCGCGCATCCGACTCGCCCCGGGGAGTTCCGCGTGATGACGCAGCCCGCCACCGATGGGTCGATCACGGTGACGGTGCATACCATCCTGCAGTTGGTCCCGGTGTTGGGCGGGCGCGACGTGGAGGTGGAGCTGGCGCACGGGAGCACGCTGGCGGGCCTGTTCGCCCTGCTGTACGAGCGGGTCGGCAGTTCAGGAGAAAGCATTCTGTTCCGTCCGGGCACATCCATCCCGATGGCGATCGTTCGGGTCATGGTCAATGGACGCCAAGCTGAGTTTCTCGAGGGGCTGGACACCGTGCTCCATGATCGAGACGAGATCCTGCTGCTTCCCGGGGCTGCGGGAGGCTGAACCGATTTCGGCTGCGGTGTTCCCGCCGGCTCCGCCAACGGTTCGTCTCTCTATCGTTCGATATAGAAAGATGTACCTTCCGTGAAATGGTTGCACCCCAGGCGTTGCCGTAATGTGGATCAATGGAAATCACTCCGTTGCAGCCGGAACGACGCTCCTCATCACGCCACCGCGTGGCACTCCCCGTTCGGTTTGACGAAGGTGGCGGGATAACCCGGGACCTGAGCGCCGACGGGGTGTATTTCCTGACCGATCAGCCGCTGGAGCTGGGGCAGGTCGTGCACTTGTCCATGACCCTGCACCATGCGGACCCGGAGCGTCCGGTCGACCTGGTGTGTCGGGGGAGAGTCTGTCGTATTGAAGCTATCGAAGGGGGGCCGGACGGCGGTCTCAAGCGGGGCGTTGCCGTTATCGCCGACGATCTCGCCTTCACCAGTGGCACCGGCGCAGCTGACGATGCCCTTCACGGGAGAGCTGTAGAGACGCAATGGAAACTGGAGGAGCGATGAGGGCGCGAACATCTATTGTAGTGATGGTTCTGGCTTTGGCCGTCGCCATAGTGCTCAGCTCTGCCGCGCTGGGCCTAGGCGCGGGGATGAACGCCGCGCCGCTGAGCTCCACGGATGTGACGAGGGTTCCCCATTACTTCGGGCCGTACTCGAACTGGGCCAACAGTCCCCAGGTACTGCCCGATGCGATCGTCACGATCACGCCGGCGCCGCCGGCGCCGACGGCTGTCGGCAATCCGCTGATCGCGCGCACGGACGCAACCGACAGCGATGCCACGGTGTTCGGAGTCGTCGCGGGCAGCCCCCTGCCCGCGGGCACGCTCAGTGACTTCCAGATCTGGAACCAGCCAGGCGCCCCGGGGTCGTTCACGACGCCACCCCGTCCGGCGTCGGCGGGGAATGTGTTTCACGCCTACGTGCTGAGGCCCACAGGCGCCGCGGGTGAGTACATTGTTGCCTTCGATAGTGGCCCGCTTACGGTACCGACCGGGTCGAATCCTGTCGGGGAGGTGGCGACCTTCCCCGTTGCGCCTTTCGTCGTGCAGGCTGGTGATCTGATCGGCTGGTATGGACGGGGTATCCCCCTCGACACCGGAGTCGGAACGGACGTCATCGCGTCGCCGGGACCGGCTACGGCGCCTGTGGCGGCCGACACCATCACCCTCGGGTCGGGTGGGTTCCCAACCGTCCCGCAGGCCCGTGCATACTCCATCGCGGCCACCGTCACTCCCAACGCCGTCGATCCCGGGAGCCTCGCCGAGGCGACTGCGACGGTTGACCCCAAGACCGGCGGCATCGCGGCGGTGACCATCACGAGCCCGGGTAGCGGCTACCTCATTGCTCCCACCGTAACGATCACGAGTGCAGTGGCGACACCGACACCTGCGGCTGCAACGGCAGTGATCTCCCAGGGCGTCATCGCGTCCATCGCGGTCGTCGAGTCGGGCTTCGGCTTCACCGCTCCGACCGTCGACCTCTCGGGTGGTAACCCGACCACGCCGGCCACGGCCCTAGCCTCCGGTGGCGTCGACTTCGTTACCTTGACGAGTGGCGGCAACGGGTATGCCATCCAGCCGATCGTGGAGTTCTCGCTCCCGAACCTCCCCGGCGGCAGCCAGGCGACCGGGACCGCGACGATGGACGCAACCGGCGTCGTCACCGCGGTCGACGTGGTGAATCCGGGCTCCGGATACACGTCTGCACCGACGGTCACGATCCTCGACGGCGACCAGGTGAACCCGACAGCCGCTACCGCTGAGGCCACCATCGGCGTCGCCCAGATCGATGTGACCTCCGGTGGCCAGGGGTATGACTCCGCGCCTGCGGTAACGATCAGCGACACTGTTGGGACGCCCGACAAGGGCGCCACCGCCGCCGCGACGGTAGCGGTCAAGGGCGCAGTGACTTCCATCAACATCACGAACCCCGGCGCGGGCTACCTCACGCCGGGCCTCAGGAAGTTCGTCGACACCCTGCCCGGCCTCGGGCCCACGGGCGTGAACAACCTTGGCCAATACATCCCGGTGGCCGTGCCTGACACCACCACCTACCCGGGCACGGACTACTACGAGATCGCGGTCGTCCAGTACCGCGAGCAGATGCACTCCGATCTGCCTGCCACCCTCTTGAGGGGCTACGTGCAGCTCTCAACGAGCGTGGTGCCCGGGAAGCAGGTGGCGCTCGCGAACGCGGATCTCGAGGGTGGCAGCACCCCCATCGCCGGTTATCTCGGGGTGGACAATCCCCACTACCTGGGCCCGACTATCGTCGCCACGAAGAACAGGCCGGTCAGGATCCTGTTCCGCAATCTGCTGCCCACGGGAGTCGCTGGGAACCTGTTCCTGCCGGTCGATACCTCGCTCATGGGCTCGGGCCCCGGCCCGGACATGATGACCCTGGACGCCGAGGGCGTGCCCATGGACATGGCGATGGACGAGGGCACCGTCACGGACGGGGTGCGGAACCCCGCCTGTGGTGAGATTCCGAAACCGGCGGAGTGCTACGAGGAGAACCGGGCCACCCTACACCTGCACGGCGGAATCACCCCGTGGATCAGCGACGGTACCCCTTACCAATGGATCACCCCCGCGGGCGAAGACGCCATGTATCCCAAGGGCGTCAGCGTGAGCAACGTTCCCGACATGCCCGACCCGGGCGAGGGGGCGCAGACCTTCTTCTACACCAACCAGCAGGGCGCTCGTTTAATGTTCTACCACGACCACTCATGGGGCATCACCCGCCTGAACGTCTACGCCGGCGAGGCCGCTCCATATCTGATCTCCGATGATGCAGAGAAGAAGCTGATCGCGGATGGGACCATTCCGGGAGCGGCCGCCACTATCCCGCTCGTCATCCAGGACAAGACCTTCGTGCCGACCAACATCGCGGCGACAGACCCCACCTGGCAGGCCGATCGCTGGGGCGGAACGGGCAACCTGTGGTTGCCCCACGTCTACATGCCGGCGCAGAACCCAGGTGACAGCTCGGGCATGAGCGCGTTCGGACGGTGGATGTACGGCCCTTGGTTCTGGCCGCCCGCCAAAGACGCCAAGTACCCACCGATCGAGAACCCCTACTACGATCCGACGTGCGACGCAGAGGTGGAGCCGTTCTGCGAGCCGGAGCTCATTCCTTCCACGCCCAACGTCTCAGTGGGGATGGAAGCCTTCAACGACACCCCGGTCGTGAACGGTACGGCCTACCCCACGACCACAGTCGACCCGAAGGCCTATCGCTACCGGATCCTCAACGCCGCCAACGACCGCTTCTGGAACCTGTCGTGGTACGTGGCCGACCCCACCACGGGGACGCTGAGCGAGGTCGCGCTGAATCCGGTCGAGCTGGCGGCCGCCCAGACCGACCCGGTCGTCTTCCCGACGCCTGACACCACCAAGAGCCCCAAGGGCCCGAACTGGGTACAGATCGCCACTGAGGGCGGGTTCCTGCCCGCTCCGGTAGTCGTGCCCGCCCAGCCGACGACCTGGATCACCGACCCCACCCGGTTCGACGTGGGTAACGTCGACCAGCATTCGCTTCTTCTGGCGCCCGCGGAGCGGGCCGACGTCATCGTCGACTTCTCGCAGTTCCGGGGCAAGACGCTCATCCTCTACAACGATGCACCCGCCGCGTTCCCGGCGCGCGTGCCCGGGTACGACTACTACACCGGCGGCCCGGACCTGGCGCCTGCGGGGGCACCCACCACGCTTCCAGGCTATGGTCCGAACACCCGCACCATCATGCAGGTCAAGGTGTCGAGCGCGTCGCCTGCCACGGCCTTTGATCGGCCGAACACCACCGAAGACGGCCTGGGCAGGCTGCAGACGGCGTTCGCGCACCATGCGGACGGCTCGGGCGTGTTCGAGTCTGCGATGGACCCGATCATCGTTGGGCAGGCCGCCTACAACTCGGCCTACTACGACGCTGGTGCGCCCGCTTCTACGAAGTTCCGCGCTGCGGCTCCCAGGGATGGGTTTGCGCGCATCGCCGACTTCTCCCTTGAGTTCAACACGTTGTTGCGGCCGAATGGCTCGGACGAGACGCTGACTCTGCCCTTCGAGAACAAGGGCATCCACGACGAGATGAACTCGGCCAGCTTCGACGAGTGGGGGCGGATGACCGCCAACATGGGCCTCGAAGCGCCCGGCCCCACGCCGCTCTTGCAGAACATCATCCTGTACCCGTTTGTCAACCCGTCGACCGAGAACCTGGACTCGACCGGGCTGCCGAATGGGCTCCACGTGACCCCGATCGCCTCAGAAACAGACGGGACCCAGATCTGGAAGATCACGCACAACGGAGTAGACACGCACCCGCTTCACTTCCATCTGTACGACGTGCAGGTGATCAACAGGGTGACGTGGGACAATATCATCATCCCGCCCGACGCGACCGAGCTCGGTTGGAAGGATACCGTCAGGGTGAGCCCGCTCGAGGACACTATCGTCGCCGTGCGGCCGATCGTGCCGGCGCTTCCCTTCGGAGTTCTCGATAGCTCCCGCCCGCTGAACCCCATGATGCCGCTCGGCGCCCGGGGGTCAGTGGCCGGCCAAGTCGGCGGACTTGGGACAGAAGCAGGGTTCAACAACACCAACACGCTCGGGAACCCCATCCCCCCGATCGTGAACGACGTCGTCTCCTTCGGCTGGGAGTACGTGTGGCATTGTCACATCCTGAGCCACGAAGAGATGGACATGATGCGACCGGTCACGGTCATCGCGGCCAGCGAGCCACCTGACGCGCCCGTCTTGTCTATTTCCCGAGGAAGCGTCATCCTCACCTGGACCGACGGCACGCCGGTGGCGACTGTCGCCGGCGCCACGTGGGGTGACCCAGAGAACGAGGTCGGCTACCGCATCGAACGGGCCGAGGTCGCGGGTGACGACGCCGGAGCCTACACGCAGATCGGGACGGCGCTCGCGAACGCTACCACGTTCACCGACGCAACTGCCGATCCAACTTTGACCTACAGCTATCGTGTCACCGCCTACAATGCCGCGGGGAGTTCGACCTCCGCTCCGCTCACTGTCGCACCGGGGCTGCCCTCTACGACGGTCGTGACCAGCAGTCTGAACCCCTCGTTTGTCGGCGACAGCGTCACCTTCACCGCCACGGTCGGCCCGGCTGCCGCCACCGGCACGGTCCAGTTCAACATCGACGGCGTCGATGTCGGCACCCCGCAGACGGTGGTCGCCGGTGTGGCGACCTACACGACCTCCAGTCTGGCGGCAGGCACGCACCCCGTTACGGCCGTCTACGGCGGTGACGCCACCTATGGTTCCAGCACGAGTGCCCCGATCACGCAGACCGTCAGCCTACTGCGGGCCACCTCCACCGTGGTGACGAGCAACCGGATACCGTCGGCGAACCTCGGCCAAAGCGCGACCTTCACCGCCACGGTCAGTCCGGTCACCGGGACCGGGGTGCCAACGGGCACCGTCCAGTTCAGCATCGACGGGGCCGGCGTCGGCGGTGCCGTCACGCTGAGCGCAGCGGGTACGGCGATCTACTCGACCGCGACTCTGCCGGCCGGAACCCACAACGTCATCGCCGTGTACGGCGGTTCGGCCGTCTTCGCGGGGAGCGCAAGCTCAGCGTTCACGCAGGTTGTGATCGGCCCGCCGGCGGCTCCGACCAACCTGTTCGCAGCGGCCGTCCGGACCGGGGCGACCGACCGGGTCACGTTGACCTGGGTTGACAACTCCAACAACGAGACCGGCTTCACGGTGCAGCGCGCCCGGAACGCGTCCTTCACCTTGGGCCTGACCACCTATCCCGTTGCGGCCAATACGACGACGCTGGTACAGAACAACGTGCAGCGGCGCATGACGTACTACTATCGGATTCGGGCGACGAACGGCGCCGGGAATTCGGCGTGGGTGAATGCCATCCCATTCCCGGTGAGAACTCCGTAACCTGGTTGTCGGCGGCGGGTAAGGGCCCGCCGCCGACGGCTGTTCGGATCATCCAACCTGTGCTTCCGTGGGTAGGTGGGTGATGTCATTCGCATAGTCCTGCGGCACGGTCGCGGCCTCTGGTATCGGCCTCCCGTCAGATGATCGTGATCGCCCCAAAGTCTGAACAAGACCGCCCGCGGTCCAGGAACCGCCCCTGGGGCAGCGCATTGATCTTGTCCGATGAAGGTGGCATGGCACAATAGCCTCTTCTTAGGTAGAGTGTGCCGGGGGGTGGGACGGCGGCAGGGGGAACACCAGGGCCGTCATCCTCAGAATGAGACTCTGGAGGTCGGACGCAGGGCGCGCGCCCTGCGTCCGACCTCCGATATCCCTCCGTGGCGTTGTCGTTTGAGACTTCGATGCTTCGCGCTTCCGGTGCGACAGGGCAAGCGGGACCGGGCATAGAGCGTCCGCGGTCGTGACACAAGGTGAAAGGGGAGATCATGGGGGGACCGGCTCTCGAAGGATCGCCGTACCGCAAGCTCCATCACATCGGGGTGGTGGTGAGCGACATGGACAAGGCTATCGCCCACTTCGAGTCCCTAGGCTTCGGCCCGTTCCAGTTCAGCGAGGGGGTGCGGACCTTCACCATCGACTTCACGGGTGAGTTGCACAGCGAACCGGCGGAGTGGAGGGTCAAGATCAGCAACGCCAAGATCGGGGATATCGAGCTGGAGCTGCTGGAGCCCGACGAGCGACCCTCGGCGCTGCGCGAGACGCTTGACGCCACGGGCGAAGGCATTCATCACATCGGGTTCCTGACCGATGACTTCGAGGGCGACATGGCCGACCAGCTGGCTCGGGGAGCCACGATCTGGACCATGTCGAAGCGCACAGACGCTCCGAGCTTCCTCTTTTTCGACCCCAGCAGTGTCGGGGGCATGGCCATCGAGCTCAGAACACCTGGGGAGGACTGAGCGCATGAAGGCAGCCGTGCAATACGGCCCGGGTGACGTGCGCGTGGAGGATGTCCCCGAACCGCAACCCGGCTCCGACGAGGTCAAGGTGAAGATAGAGTACTGCGGGGTCTGCGGCTCCGACCTCGAGATCTTCGCGGGCACCTTCGGCCTCATGAAGACCGACGGGTGGCCCAAAGGACCGAAGATCGAGGGTCACGAAGCCTCCGGTACCATCGTAGCTCTGGGCGGCGAGGTCAAGCAGGGATACTCCGTCGGCCAACGGGTGGCGATGAACTTTCGCTGCTCCTGCGGTGCCTGCCACTACTGCCGGAACAAGATGGAGCACTTCTGCGAGCATGTCACCATGGCGTCGGGTGCCTTCGCGGAGTACGCCGTCTATAAGGAGAGCGCGGTCTATCCGCTCGCCGACGCTGTGAGCTTCGAGAGAGGGGCGCTTCTCGAGCCACTGACGGTAGCGCTGCACGTCACCGATCTGGCCGGGATCAAGACGGGCAGTTCCGTTGCCATCTCGGGCGGAGGAACCATCGGACTGCTCACGATCCAGATGGCCGTGCGGTCGGGCGCAGCCCCCTTGATGGTCTCGGAGCCGGTGGCGACCAAGAGAGAACTGGCAATGCGGTTCGGGGCCGACGCCGCGGTAGATCCGTTGTCCGACGACCTGGTCGCCAGGGGCATGGGACTCACGCAGGGTCGCGGGTTCGACACGGTCATCGAGTGCAGCGGCAACCTGCGGGCGGCGACGCAGGCCCTCGACCTGGTGGGCAAGTGCGGCACCGTGGTGTGGGCGGGCGTCTATCCGGATGAGGCCGCCATCCCGGTGAAGCCGTTCGATATGTACGCGAGTGAGCTCACCATCAAGTCGGCCATGGTCTCGCCCTATTCGTTCCCCCGGGCGCTCAGTCTGCTGCCAAAGCTCGACCTGGAACCGATCGTCACGCATACCTATGCCCTGGACGACATCGTGGAGGCCTTCGAGCACCACAGGAAGGGCCAAGCGATCAAGACACTGATCCGACCATAGTTGGAGGTGGTACATGAGCGAGAAGATCAACTGCGGAGCCTGCGGGATGATGCTCTACTACGGAGAAGAGATCGCCAGGCGGCTCTACATGCGCGCCATCCCGTCCGAGGAGACCGTTCTGGGCTTCTACGACCATACGTGCCCGCGCTGTGGCGGGGCGCTGGCGGGCGACACGATCAAGGTGGAGATCAAGAAACGGCGGACCCATGGCGCATAGCGAGCAGCTGATACAGGATCTCGAGCGCAAGGCCGACCGACTCCGCAATCATTGTTTCACCCAGTTCTGTACCTTCGAGCAGGGGCATGCGGGCGGCACCATGTCGGTGATCGATATCGTCACCGCGTTGTACCTGCATCACATCAAGTTCGATCCCAAGAATGTGGATTGGCCGGATCGAGACCGGGTGGTCATGTCGAAGGCCCACTGCTGCGAGGCTATCTATTCCGCGCTGGTCGAGTTGGGAGTGTATCCCGAGGAGACCCTAGGCACCTACTACTGCTACCAGTCTCCGTTCCAGGGCCATGCCGACCGTTGGTCGACGGCGGGCATCGACTACTCCGGCGGGTCTCTGGGCCAAGGGCTCTCGTTTGCCGCTGGGTTGGCCTACGCGGAGAAGCTGAAGATGCTTCTTGAGCCACCCGCCAGGGGCGACACGTTCCTCCCCCGCTACATCCTTCGCTATGCACCCCGGTATCGCAGCTACTGCATCCTCGGCGACGGGGAATGCCAGGAAGGCCAGATCTGGGAAGCGGCCATGTTCGCGAGCAAGTTCAAGCTGGACAACCTGATCGCCATCGTCGACTACAACAAGTGGTCGCTGGACGGGCCCACCAACGACGTCATGCCCATCGAGCCGCTGGTGGACAAGTGGAAAGCGTTCGGCTGGTACGTCAAAGAGATCGATGGCCACGACATGCGCCAGATCGTCGATGCTCTTGACATGTGTGACCGACTCTATGGTGACAATCGGCCGAAGTGCATCATCGCGCACACCGTCAAAGGGTTTGGCGTATCCAACTGGGAGTCCCTCCACATGCATCTGGGCCGGGGCGAAGAGATGATGAAGGGCGTGAGGGAGGGGAGGGCCAAGTATGGCGACGTTCAATAAGCACATCCAGATAGGCGGGCCGGTCGCTTTCGGCAAAGGTATCGAAAAGGGCATGATCGCGGCGGCCAAGGCGAATCCAAAGATCCTCGCCGTCTTGGAGGACATGGGCTTCCCCGGCATCGAATGGTGGACCACCACGGTTCCTGAGCGCATGGTCGAATGTGGCATCTCCGAGCAGAACGGAGCGGTGGTCGCCGCGGCGCTGGCATCGGAAGGGTTCGTGCCGTGCATCAACAGCTTTCTCTTCGCGGACATCGGCCGGGCTTTCAACCAGGTTCGGCAGAGCGTCTGCGTCGACCGCTTCAACGTGAAGTTCATCGGGCGGGAAGGCGCCTGGGGCGAGGTAGGTATCTCGCACAACACAATCGAGGGCCTCGGCTGCAGCCGCGTATTGCCCAACCTGGTGATCCTCAACCCGGCGGATGCCGTGGAGGCTGAGAAGGCCACCGTGGCCATGATGCAGTACATTGGTCCCGTTCTGCTGCGGCAGGAGTCGTCCCCGAACCCGCAGACGATCTTCACCGACGACTACCCGTTCGACATCGGCAAGGCCTATCCGGTGAAAGAGGGCACCGACGCCACCATCATCGCCACGGGCTACATGCTGACAGAGGCCGTGCGGGCGGTGGAGTTGTTCGAGAAGATCGGCCTCGACGTGGCCGTGCTCAACATGTGCACGTTGAAGCCCCTCGACGAAGAGGCCATCATCCGGGCGGCCGAGGTGACCGGGGCCATCGTCACCGCTGAGAACGCCAGTATCATCGGCGGCCTGGGCGAGGGAGTGGCGGCCGTGCTGGCCGAGAATCTGCCTACGCCCATGGTGCGCGTGGGAGTGGAGGACGAGTTCAGCCAGTCGGGTCTGATCACGTCGGAGGGCGATGAGCTCAAAGCGCACTTCGGCTTCGCCGCCGAAGACCTGGTAGTGGCGGTGCAGGACTGTATCGCCAAGAAGGAGAGGCTGCAGGCGCGTTCGTAGAGGTCGCAGAGGTCACAGCAAGGAAGTCGGTCACCACGCAATACGAGAGGAGTTTGGATGTCAACTGAGTTGGTGGAAGCCCTGGTGGGCATGAGAGAGAAGGATGCCCTCCAGATCGTCGAGGCCATGTTGGACCGGGGCGAGAAACCCGAGGAGATACTGGCTCAGTCCGGTGAGGCCATGCGCATCGTGGGCGAGCATTATGAGGAAGGCGATTTCTTCCTGCCCGAGCTGATCATGTCCGGCGAGATGTTGAAGAAGATCGGGGCGCTGCTCAAGCCCAGGATGGCCGCCCAGGCGTCGACGCGCACCATGGTCGGCCGGGTGGTGCTGGGAACGGTGCGGGGCGATATCCATGACATCGGCAAGGACATCGTGGGCTTTGTGCTCGACGTGAACGGCTTCGAAGTCACCGACCTGGGCATCAACGTGCCCGAAGACAGGTTCGTGGAAGCGGTTCGCGAGAAGAAGCCCCAGATCTTGGCCCTCTCGGGTTTCTTGTCCCTGGCGTTCGATACGATGAAGAGCACCATCGCAGCCGTGGAGCAGGCCGGTCTGCGTGGCGGCCTCAAGGTGGTCATCGGCGGCGGTCAGATCGATGCCACGGTGCGCGACTTCGTCGGTGCCGACGCTTACGGCGACGATGCCATGGCCGCGTTGCGTCTTGCCAAAGAGGCCGTGGGGGTGAGCTGACGTGGCCGCCGACACGTCTTGGGCCGACATGACCCCCGACGAGAAGCGGGCGCAGCGGCTGGATGCCTGGTTGAACCCTCCCGTGGAGTTCGACAGCCCCGAAGCTGAGGGGCTCTACAAGGCGCGCGTCGGCCGTTTCATCGACGCCATCCTGCTCGAGAAGACGCCGGATCGGGTACCCACCAGGATCAACGCAGGCTGGTGGCCCGCGACCCACGCCGGCCTGACGCCGTACGACGCGATGCACGACTCGGGGCGCGCTCACAAAGCCTGGATCGACTTCAACGTGGAGTTCCAACCCGATGCCATGGTGGGCCCTCTGCTCTACACCACCCCGGCGGCGGTGTTCGAAGCCCTCGACTACCACCTCTACTCCTGGCCCGGCCACGGTACGCCGAACGAAGCCAGCTACCAGTACAACGAGAAGGAATGGATGCTGCCCGAGGAGTACGATGACTTGATCGCCGACCCCACCGACTACCTGCTGCGCACCTATCTTCCCCGCACGGTGGGCGCCTTCGCCGGCTTCGCGGGGATTTCGTCGTTCGCAGATTTCACCGAGCTTCCTTTCGTGTCGGGACACGTCGGTGCCTGGGGGTCTCCAGAAATGGTGACCGGCCTCGAGAGTCTCGCTCGAGCCGCCCGGGAGGTCGGCACTTGGCAGCAGCAGGTGTTTCCGACGCTCGGTCAGTTGATGGCCATGGGTTTTCCCGCATACGATGGCGGCGCCACGAAGGCACCCTTCGACATCTTGGGTGACACGCTGCGCGGCACGCGTGGTGTCATGATCGACATGTTCCGCTGCCCCGAGAAAGTGCTGGAGGCGTGCGAACGGCTGGTGCCGGTGGCCATCAGATGGGCGCTGAAACGCCCGGCGCCTCCTGCCACGCCGGTGATCTTCTTGCCATTGCACAAAGGCGCGGACGGATTCATGTCGGACGAGCAGTTCGGGACCTTCTACTGGCCCACGCTACGCAAGGTCCTCATGGGTCTCATCGATGAGGGAATCACCCCGTTCCTGTTCGCCGAGGGGCGGTACGGCTCGCGATTGGAGATCATCAGCGACCTGCCCAAGGGCAAGACCGTGTGGCTGTTCGACCAGACCGACATGGCGCGGGCGAAGGAGACCATCGGCCGAGTTGCCTGCATCGAGGGCAACGTGCCGCTGTCATTGATGCACGCGGGCACGCCGGAACAGGTAGCCGATTACACCAAACACCTTATAGACACCGCGGGAGCGGGCGGGGGCTACATCCTCGACATCGGTGCCGTCGCCGACGCGGGACGGGGCGAGAACCTGCACGCGATGATGGACACCGCCAAGGAATACGGGATCTACTAAGAACCATGGGAAGGGTGCCGCGCAAGGTGCAGGTGGGTATGTACCAGGACGAGCTGGAAGCCGACCTGGAGCGATACCGGCAGGCCGCCCTGGACGCGGGAGCGTCCCGGGCGGCGGTCGTGGCGGCGTCGGACATCCCCGTAGACGAACGGGTCGTCCTGAAATGTCGCATCCCCCGTTGCTTCGGCTACGGCGTGGGAGCCAACTGTCCGCCGAACACGCTTACCCCGGCCGAGCTGCGCGCGTTGCTCGAGCGCTACACGCAGGCGGTGCTGTTCACGGTCGACGTCAGGCCGGAGGTGATCGTCAGGGATCGGGCCACTATCGTGGAGCGGGTGCAGGCGTACCAGGATGTCTACAGAATAGTCTCAGATCTGGAGAGCATGGCCTTCTATGACGGGCACTATCTGGCCTTCGGTCTGTCGGCGGGTTCCTGCCGGCACACCTTCTGCGGCCAGAAGGAGGACTGCGCGGCCGTCGACGGCGGCAAGTGCCGCTACTCCCTCAAGTCGCGGCCCTCGATGGAAGCCGTCGGCATCGACGTCTACCGGATGATCGCTGAGCTGGGCTGGGACATCTATCCTGCGGGAAGCGGTATAGCCGCGGAAGACCTACCGCAAGGCTCGCTCTGTGGGATCGTGATCGTACAGTAGAGGGCGTCACCGCGAGAGAGACATTGTCGATAGAACCAGCGGAGGGAAGGCAAGGGGGGGCGGTCGTGACCGTGGATCGTGAACAGTTGCTCGCCATGTATCGCTGCATGCTGAAGATAAGGGAGTTCGAGACCCGGGCCCACGACATGTTCCTCACCGGAGGACTGCCCGGGTTCCTCCACCTCTACAGCGGCGAGGAGGCGGTGGCTGCCGGGGTGTCCGCGCATCTCAGACCGTATGACTTCATCGCGAGCACGCATAGAGGCCACGGGCACCTCATCGCTAAGGGAGGTGACGTCAAGCTGATGATGGCCGAGATCCTGGGAAAGTCCACAGGTTACTGCAAAGGTAAGGGCGGCTCGATGCACATCGCCGACGTCTCTCTTGGCAGCCTGGGCGCCAACGGGGTCGTGGGGGCGAGTCTGCCCATCGGGACCGGCGCCGGGCTGGCCTGCCAATTGAGAGGCGCCGATGCCGTCACGGTGTGCTACTTCGGCGACGGGGCCACCAACCGGGGCACCTTCCACGAATCGCTCAACATGGCCGCCATCTGGGATCTGCCGGTGATCTACGTCTGCGAGAACAACCTATACGGGGTGGGCTTCTGCCAGCGCGATCATATGCGCGTCTGCGACATCGCCGACCGGGCATCGAGCTACGGCTTCCCCGGCGTGGTCGTCGATGGGAACGACGTGGTGGCAGTCTCGGAGGCGGCCGGAGAGGCCGTGGATAGGGCCCGCGCAGGGGGCGGCCCCACATTGATCGAGTGCAAGACCTGGCGCCACTATGGGCACTTCGTGGGCGACGCGGCCGTGTATCGCGATCCGGCAGAGCACGAGGCGTGGCTCGCCAGGGATCCGATCCTCATGGGGGAGGCGCTTCTCGCATCGAACGGCTGGGCGACCCAGGCGGAACTGGCCGAGATGAAGGTCGAGGTCGCCGCCGACATACAGGCTGCGGTCGACTTCGGCCTGAGCAGTCCCATCCCGGCGGTCGCCGACCTTCTCACCGACGTGTTTAGCGAGGGGGGACGGGCATGACGAAGATGAACTTCGGTGAGGCCATTGCTGCAGGCCTGATGCTCGAGATGGAGCGCGACCCCGACGTCTACATCGTGGGGGAGGACGTGGCCACATTCCCCGCCTTCGGGGTCACCCGCTCGTGTTTCGAGAAGTTCGGCCCCACAAGAGTGCGCGATACCCCTATCTCGGAGACCGCCATCGTGGGTCATGCGGTTGGGGCGGCGGCAGCGGGGCTGAGGCCGGTAGCCGAGGTCATGTTCATGGATTTCTTCGGCATCGTCTTGGACGAGCTGGCCAATCAGGCGGCGAAGATGCACTACATGTTCGGCGGCACCATGAAGGTGCCGATGGTGGTGCGCACCGCGAGCGGCGCGGGTATCGGCGCCGCCGCTCAGCACTCACAGTCGCTGGAGGCCTGGGTGGCCCACTCGCCCGGCCTGAAACTGGTGATGCCCTCCACTCCGGCCGACGCGAAGGGGTTGATCGTCGCCGCCATCCGTGACGACAACCCGGTGGTGTTCGTGGAGCACAAGATGCTGTATGGGATGCAGGGAGAGGTCCCCGAGGGCGACTACGTCCTGCCCTTGGGCAAGGCCGACGTGAAGCGGGCGGGCGTGGACGTGACCATTGTGGCCTGGTCGGCCATGGTGCACACGGCCCTGGCGGCGGCGGAGCTTCTCGCCGCCGAAGGCATAGATGCCGAAGTGGTCGACCTGCGCACCCTCGTCCCGCTGGACACGAACGCCATTATGGAGTCGGTCGCGAAGACCCACCGGCTGGTCATCGCGCATGAAGCCGTGAAGACCTGCGGTTTCGGGGCCGAGATCGCCGCACTTGTCGCCGACGAGGGCTTCGATCTGCTCGACGCGCCCATCAGACGGGTGACCGCTCCTGATACTCCCGTGCCGTTCAGCCCCACGCTCGAAGCGGCGTTCGTGCCGGATGCGCAGAAGATCGTGTCGGCCGTCCAGTCGCTGACCTAAGCGGCTGAAGGGAAGGTTGGAACCGGAATGGCTGAAGCTATCGTCATGCCCAAGCTCGGGCTCACGATGAAGACCGGCATGGTCGCCCAATGGAACGTGCGCGAAGGTGATCGCGTGGCCATGGGGGCGCCGGTGGTGGAGATAACGACGGAAAAGATCACCTATGTGCTGGAGTCGCAGTCGGAAGGCGTGCTCCTAAAGATCCTCGTGCCCGACGAGGGAGAGGTACCCATCGGCGCTATCATCGGCGTGGTGGGGGAACCGAGCGAGGATATCAGCGCGTTCCTACCCGACACACCGACCGGGACCGCAGCCCAGGCCGCGACAGGCACGCCGATGCCCGACGCCTCGGCCGGAACCGCCGCGGCGCCCGCACGGGTGACGGCGTCCCCCGCGGCCAGGAAGTTGGCGGCCCAGTTGGGGATCGACGTAGCTGCGCTGACGGGCAGTGGGCCCGGCGGCCGGATCACCATTGACGACGTCGACCGGGCGGCCTCGATGGGCCCGGGGGCGGCGGAGCCCGCGTCGGCGGCCGCTGCCTCGTCCGTGTCGTCGGCGGGCACCGCCGCCTCGCCGAGCGTGGCGGCCCAGGATGAGCCGCCACGCGCGTATGAGGTGCTCCCGTACGCCGGCATGCGACGCGTCATCGGACAGCACATGGCCACCAGTCGGTCCGTGTCTCCGATGGTGACCCATCACGTGCGCGCCGACGTGCACGAACTCCTGACGCTGCTCCAGACGATCAATGTCGGGCGCGCGGAACGCGACAAGGTCTCGGTCACCTCGGCCGTGGTCAAGGCTGTGGCGGCGTCGCTGAAAGAGAGGCCGCGTCTCAACGCCACTCTGGAGGGAGACAGCATCCTTGTGTGGGACGATATCAACGTCGGCGTTGCCGTGGCTCTGGACGAAGGGCTGATCGTGCCCGTGGTGAAGAAAGCGGACACCAAGGGCATCGCACAGGTATCCCGCGAGATCCGCAGCCTGGCACGGCGCGCCCGCAAGAACCGTTTGCTGCCGGACGAGGTCTCCGGGGGCACGTTCACCGTGACGAGTGTGGGCGGCTACCGGTCGGTCGATTGGTTCACGCCTATTATCAATCAGCCTGAAGCGGCCATTCTTGGGGTGGGCCGTATCATCGACGACGTGGTAGCGGTGGGCGGAGTGCCGGCCGTGAGATCGACCATGGGACTCTCGTTGACCTTCGACCATCGCATTGTCGATGGAGCCCCGGCGGCCGAGTTTCTTGGGGTGCTGCTCGACTATCTGACTCATCCCGTGCGCATGTTGGTGTAGTCCGAACAGGAAAGGTCGTGACGCGGGATGGAACCGCTGCAGCTTCTGAAAGACATGAACAATGGGTTGGCGGCCTTAGGCAAAGAGTCGCCGAAGGTGATGGCGGCGTTCAGCCGCATGGACGGCGCCGCGTACGCGTCGGGGCAGCTGACGACGAAAGACAAGGAGCTGATCGGTTTGGGGATCGCGGTGGCCACCGTGTGCTCGTACTGCATGAGCTATCACGTGCAACGATGCTTCGAGGCCGGCGCTACGCGCGAAGAGATTCTGGAGGCCGCCGGTGTGGGCATTGCTTTCGGTGGGTCCCCCGCCCTGGCCCATGTTGGAGCAGTGCTTATGCCCGCTCTCGACGAGTTCGACGAGTAGGAGTCTCTGGGCTGGGCGCCGCCGCGACCTAGATGGCGTCCGCGTCCGGCCTTCGCCGGGGTGCGACGCCCGCTGGAGAGGATCGATCTTGAATAGACCGCGGGTGGGATTTATCGGCCTGGGCGTGATGGGGCGGCCCATGGCGGGGCACCTGGCTCGAGCCGGCTACGCGCTCACGGTGCACGACGTCGATCGGGCCAAGGCCGACGGCATCGCGGCGGAGTACCATGGAGTGCAGGTCGCTGCGACGCCGAGGGGCCTGGCCGCAGCCTCCGATATCGTCATCACTATGGTGCCCTCGGGCGTATACGTGCGCGAGGTCGCGCTGGGCGACGCGGGGCTGATCGAGGGCTTTGCACCGGGCTCGCTGCTGCTCGACACCTCGTCGTGCGAACCCTGGCTGACCGTAGAGACCGCCGCGGCGCTTGCGGCGCGCGGGGTGGACATGGTCGACGCCCCCGTCTCCGGAGCGCTGGCAGGGGCGCAGGCGGCGGAACTCGTGTTCATGGTGGGCGGCGACGAAGGGCCGGTGGCCCGTGTCAGGCCGCTGCTCGACGTCTTGGGTATGGAGGCGTTCCACCTGGGTCCCGTCGGCGCCGGACACGCGATGAAGTGCATCAACAACCTCATCACCGCGATGACGTTCATGGCCACCGCCGAAGGTCTTGTCATAGGCACACGGTTCGGCCTCGACCCGGAGGTTATGACCGACGTAATGAACGTCTCCACCGGCATGTCGTGGATCAGCCAGACCCACATCAAGCAGCGCATCCTCAACCGGACCTTCGACGATCCTTTCAGGCTCGCACTGATGGCCAAGGACGTAGGCATCGCCCTGGAACTCGCGGACCGCGAGGGTCTGCCCCTTCCCTTGTCCGCTCTGGGTCGCGATCTGTGGCAGACCGCCGCCCGCGAAGCCGGGCCGGGGGCAAGCATCAGCGATATGGTGCGTTGGCTTGAGCGCCGGACCGGCACGGAGATCAGGCGGGAGACGGCGTTGTGAGATTCGATATGCCCACGAGCTGGCGTCACGGGCGGGGGCTGGCCGCGGGGGTCGGCGGTGTTCTTCGCGACCTCGGCTGCGGCCGCGCGTTGCTCGTCACCGACAGGTTGCTGGTCGAGAAGGGGGTCGTCGCGCCGGTGATCGCTTCGCTGGACGCGTCCGGGGTCGACTATACCGTCTGCGCCGAGGTGACCGCCGAGCCGACCGTAGGTCTGTTCGAGCAACTCGTGGGCGCCGGAGTTACAGCGCCCCTCATTCCGGACCTTCCCGGGTTCGACTCGGTGCTGGCCGTGGGCGGAGGGAGCGTCATCGACGTAGCCAAAGCGCTGGCCGTGGTGGCTCAGTTCGGGGGACACATCAGAGACTATGCCGGGTTCGACACGATCCCGGAGTCACTCTCGCGGAAGATCGTAGCCGTGCCCACGACAGCGGGCACCGGCAGTGAGGTCTCCGATGGATCGGTGTGGATAGACGACGTCCGCCGCACCAAGTTCCTGGTGCTCAGTACGCGCATCTGCCCCACAGTGGCCGTGACCGATCCGGAGATGACCCTCACCATGCCCCCGAGGATAACCGCCACCAGCGGCGTGGACGCCCTCACCCACGCCGTCGAGTCCTACGTGTCGGTCGACGCCGGCGCAGCGAGCGAAGTCTTCTCGCTGCGGGCCGTCGAGCTGATCGCCGGCGGTCTGGAGAGGGCCTTCATCCGCGGTGACGATCCCGAGGCGCGGGAGTCGATGCAGTTGGGCGCGACCATGGCCATGATCGGGGGTATGAACGCCCACATGGGGCTCGGTCACGCTTTGGTGATGCCGCTCTGCGGGCTCTACCACATGCCCCACGGTCTGGCCTGCGGCATGGTGCTCCCGCACGTGCTGGAGTTCAACGCCGAAGTTGCGGACGCGAAGGTAGCACGCATCTTGGCGACCCTGGGAACCGGCGTCGGCGAAGACGCGCGCGGGCCTGCTCGGTATCGCGGGCTGGAAGACCTGCTCGCGTCGGTCGGTATGACGGGCAGACTGCGCGACTTCGGATACGAAGCCGCGCATCGGGACGTCATCGTGCGCGAGACTCTCAACAGCGTCCAGTATCGCTTCAACCCGCGACCCGCCTCCGAGGACGAGCTGGCGCGGCTCGTAGAGCGGTTGGTCTGACTAGCAGCAGGCCTGCCTTCCGCCCGCGTCCGGCGGCCTCTCAGCCGAGCTGCATGCCCCCGTCGATCCAGTACGTTCCGCCGGTGCAGTAGCTGCTGGCGTCGGAGGCGAGCCACAGCATCAGTTCGGCCACTTCCTCGGCGGTTCCGTAGCGCTTCATGAGCGAGTTCTCCTGCAGTGCCGCCGCGCCTTTGGCCGGATCGTCAGGCGAGAAGGTGGCTTCCAGCCGATGGATCATCGGGGTCTCGATGGTTCCCGGCGCCACGGCGTTGCAGCGGATGTGAGCGGGTGCGTACTCGATCGCCGCGGTCCGCATGATGCCGAGCACGCCGTGCTTGGTGGCCGCGTAGGCTACGTTGCCCGGGTTCGCGCCCAGCCCGCCGGCCGAGGAGGTCATCACGATGCTGCCGCCCCCGCTCTTCACCATCCGCGGGATCGCATACTTCATGGTGATGAACACAGAGACCAGGTTGACCTCGATGACCTGCCGATAGGTGTCGACAGGGTACTGGTCGAGATCGGCCACCGTGCCCCAGATGCCGGCGTTCGGCAGAAGGATGTCGAGGCTGCCATAGCGGTCCATGGCTGCGGCCATGGTCTTGTCGGCTTGGTCGGGATCGGTGAGGTCGGCAGTGAAACCGCTCACCTGGTCGCCAAGGGTCGCCAACACGTGTTCCAAACGCGCGCCGTCCATGTCGACGGCCAAGATGCGGGCGCCTTCCGCGGCGAACAAGGTCGTCGCCGCCAGGCCGATCCCCGAAGCCGCCCCTGTGATGACCGCTACCTTGCCGTCTAGTCTAGCCATGAGTCAATGCTCCCCCCGCTCGTTGCGTCATCTGTTGCTCCGCCCCCCGAACCCCCCCTTCTACACCCCGTTCGGCCGGGCTACTGATGGCGATGACCTTACCAGATTCGCGCGGGGCAGAGAAATGTGTGAGTCTCCCGGTCCAGGCGTTCGGCGGCGTCTTCCGAGCGCGAATTCGTTGACGCGCCCGTCTCTCGCCGGGGAGGTGACCACCCGACCGGCCGGGCGATTGACTTGCCCGTGGGCTCAGAATATAATCCCCTCATTCTGACGGAGGGCCGAACGTCGGCCGCTGGGGGGAACGTGGCGCCTGCGCCTCTCTGCAGAAAGAGACCGGGGGGTCTGCAGTGGCATCCCTGGTGATCTGCTCGCCGTCTCTGGCGCGTCCGCCCCTGGTCACCTTGTCCGTCTGTTGAGGAGTCCTCGGGTTGTGCCCCGTTCATGGCCGCTCCTGGGACGCTGCTGAGGAACCGGGGCGCGGGACCGTTACCCACGACGTCACGCCAAGGGGTTGAACGCTTGAATACACGGCAGAATGAGATTCCCACGATCTGGACGACCACCAGCACCGGAACCCTCCGCACCGGCACCTGGCGGGCGGTCACGCCCACCTACGAGTGGCGACCCTCGCCGTGTCACGTGGACTGCCCCATCGGCAACGACATACCCCGCTGGATCAAGCGTATCGAAGGTGGCGATCTGGAGGCGGCCTGGCACGAGGTAGCGCGGACGAATCCCTTCCCGGCCGTCACCGGACGGGTCTGTCACCACCCCTGCGAGGGGCACTGCAACCGAGCGGTCCTCGAGGCCTCGGTGGGCGTCAACGGGCTGGAGCAGTTCCTCGGTGACGCGGCCCTCGCGCACGGGTGGGCCTTGCCGCCGGCCGGCCCGGCGCAGAACCGGCGCGTGGCCGTGGTGGGCGGGGGCCCGGCCGGACTCTCGGGTGCCTATCACCTGCGCCGTCTGGGCTACGCGGTGACGATTTACGAGTCGCGGTCGGAACTGGGCGGACTGCTGCGATACGGCATCCCCGAGTATCGCTTGGCCCGAAGAGTCGTGGACGCGGAGATCAAGCGGATACTCGCTCTCGGGGTGGAAGTCCGGCTCGATGCTCCGGTAGCCGATGCCGCCGCACTCGACCGGCTGGAACAGGACTACGACGCGGTCTTCCTGGCGCCGGGCGCGCAGCGCGCCCGGCGACTGCCGGATCTGGAGGAGACCGCGGGCTCGGCGGCGGTGATCGACGGCCTCGAGTATCTGCGCCGCTGCACGGAGGGGGTGACGTGCGATATCGGCGAACGGGTGGTGGTCATCGGCGGCGGGAGCGCGGCCATGGATGCCGCCCGAACCGCGGTCAGGTTGGGCGCCAAAGAGGTGAGCGTGGTCTACCGGCGTCGGCGCGAGCAGATGCCGGCCATGCCCGATGAACTCGAGCAGGCTCTGGAAGAAGGGGTCGTGCTCTACGACGGCGCGATCGTCCGCACTGCGGAGACGGACGACGAGAGCGCGACCTTGAGCTGCGCCTGCCAGAAAGTGACCGTTGACCCGGGTGCCCCGCACGGGGCTCTGCGGCTGATCCCCGTCGAGGGTGGCGAGTTCACGCTGGAAGCCGACGTGATCGTCGCCGCCATCGGGCAAGATCCCGACGTAGACGGCTTCGCCGGGACGCTAACGGTCGGAGGCGGCATCGTCGTGGTAGACCCGGTCACGCTGGCCACCAGTCGTCCCGGCGTGTTTGCGGGCGGCGACGTGGCCTCGGATGCGCGGTACGTCTCGGTAGCTATCGGCGAAGGTCGCCGGGCGGCCTTCGCGATCGCCTCCTCTCTTGGCCATCCCGCCGCGGAGATGCCCCCTCGTTACTCCCTCGATCAGGCAGTGAACCGGAAGCAGGTGAACGTCGACTATTTCGAGGCGGCGGAGCGCAACGAGCGAGAGAGGTCACCGGTGGAGGAACGCGTGCACGGGTTCGTCGAGGCGGTCACGTCGTTCTCCGCCGAGGTGGCGGCGGCCGAGGCCGCGCGCTGCATGACCTGCGGTTCGTGTATCGAGTGCGACAACTGCTTTGTGTTCTGCCCGGACATGTCCGTGGTGAAGGATCCGGAGAATGATGAACGCTACGTCATCCTCGAGCAGTACTGCAAAGGCTGCGGCCTCTGCGCGGCGGAGTGTCCGCGTGGGGTCATCCACCTGGAGCAGGTGGCTCTATGAGCCGCGTCGAAGCACATACGTCCGACGCGCCGGCCGCGGCCTCCACGGCGGGCGCTGCGAACCGCCTGCCTGTTCCGGGACCGGGGGAGCGTCTGATGCTGCTCACCGGCAACTATGCGGCCGCCTATGGAGCCATGCTGTGCCGCCCCGAGGTGGTGCCGATCTATCCCATCACTCCGCAGACACCCATAGCCGAGAAGATCAGCGAGCTCCAGCTCTCCGGGCAGTTCGACGTCGATCTCATGACGGCCGAGTCGGAGCACTCAGCCATGTCGGCCTGCATCACCGCGTCTCTCACCGGCCTGCGGGTCTTCACGGCCACGGCGTCACAGGGATTGTTGCTTATGCACGAGATGCTGCACTTTGCCGCCGGGTCGCGGACGCCCATCGTGATGGTCGAGGTCAACCGCACGGTCGGGGCGCCGTGGGGCTTCTGGCCTGATCAGACGGACAGCCTCTCTCAGCGTGATACCGGCTGGATCCAGTACTACGCGGAAAACGGCCAGGAGGCACTCGACACGGTGATCCAGGCATTCAAGGTGGCTGAACAGCATCTGCTGCCGGTGATGGTGATCTACGAGGCGTTCTACGTCTCGCACTCGCTGGAACCGATCATCGTGCCCGCGCAGGAAGCTGTGGACGGCTATCTGCCCCCCTTTGACCCTCCGTTCATGTTGGACGACGAGGTCGGTAGGGCATTCGCCAACCCCGTGAACCAGGACATGTACTACCGGCATCGCAAGGAGATGGACGAGACCCTGGCGCGCGTCCCCGCCGCCGCCGTCCAGGCGGACGCCGACTACGCGCAGATCTTCGGTCGGGGCTACGGCATTGTGGAGCGCTACCGGATGGACGATGCGGAGACGGCTATTGTGGCCTTCGGCTCCATGTGTGGCACGGCCCGGGTGGCGGTCGACGAGTTCCGGACAGAAGGCAGGAAGATCGGCCTGGTGAAGGTAAAGCTCTTCCGTCCCTTCCCCGTCGAGGCGGTGCGGGAAGCCGTTGCCGGAGCGTCGCGTTTGGTGGTCATAGAGCGCAACTACATGCCCGGGGTCGGCGGGTGCCTCCATCAGGAGCTGAAGGCGGCTCTCTACGGCACCAAGGATGTGCCGTTGGTGCACGGCTATCTGGCCGGTGTGGGGGGCGTGAACGTACCGGTGCGCATGATCCGGGAGATGGTTGAGAAGGCCTGCGTCGACGACCCGGTCGCCGGATCGGTGTGGCAGAGGTGAGTGCGATGCGAGAACGGTTCTACGAACCCGATCCGAACTACAGAATTGAGGAATCGACGGTCTTCAGCTCGGGGCACAGCGCCTGTCCCGGCTGCGGTGAGGCCCTCGCCATCCGCTACATCTTGAACACCATGGGCCCCAAGACTATCGCGGTGGCACCGCCGTCGTGCATCGCCACCATCGCGGGCGCGCAGCCGTTCAACTCGTTCGGCATGCCCGTCTTTCATTCCACCCTTGAGACCGGCGCCGCTTCTGCAGCGGGCATCAGGCGGGGGCTGGACCGGCGCGGCAAGACCGACGTGAACGTGGTGGTGATCGCCGGCGACGGGGGCACGTACGACATCGGCTTCCAGGCTTTGTCCGGTGCGGCGGAGCGTAACGAAGACATGGTCTATGTGTGCCTGGACAACGAGGGCTACATGAACACGGGTACGCAGAAGAGCTCGTCGACTCCCTACCTGGCCCACACCACGTCGACGCCCGGCGGAAAGCAGACTCGCAAGAAGGATATCGCCGAGATTATGGCGTCACACCGCATCCCCTACATGGCGACGGCGACGGTGGCGTACCCCGACGATCTCGCCCGCAAAGTGGCAAAAGCGAGGGACATGAAAGGCATGAGGTTCATCGTAGTCCTGACGCCGTGCCTGGCGGGATGGGGTGTGACCGACGACGGAGCCGTCCGCGTCTCCCGGCTCGCGGTAGAGACGGGCTTCTTTCCCTTGTATGAGGTGGAGGACGGCGAGCACTACACCATCAACTATCCGCCCAAAGGGGTGCCGGTCAAGCGCTATCTCGACATGCAGAAACGCTATCGTCACCTGACTCCCGAGCAGGTCGCGGAGGTGCAGGGCATCGTCGATCACAAGTGGGCGCTGCTGTCGGCCCGCTCGAAGGTGGAGTGCGAGCCGAACCTTGCTCTGCTCGGCGTCGCTCAGGATGGCTGACCCCGGCCACGACGTGGAGTCGCCCGCTTCGTCCGGGTTCAGGCCGAAGGTGGCCTTCATCGGCGGAGCGGGTACGGTGGGTTCCTCGGCGGCCTTCCGTCTTGCGACGCTCGACATCGCCCGCGAGATCGTGCTCGTCGACGCGCGGCCGAATGTTGCGATGAGTCACGTGATGGATCTCGAGCAGGCGGTGGCCGAGGTCAGCGGTTCCAGGATCGTGGGGGGCGACTGGGCCGATATCGCCGGGAGTGACATTGTGGTGCTCTCCGCCAGTCTTCCGGAGCGGAACGTGTCTTCCCGCGACGAGTATCTTGCCGGAAATCTCGAGATCGTGCGCACGGCCGCCGGCCATCTCGCGGCCTGCCCAGAGGCCGTGATCGTCGTGGCCACCAACCCCGTCGATGTCTTCACCTATGTACTTGCCCGGCTGGCCGGTGGTCCGCCGAGCCGCTTCGTGGGCTATTCCTACAACGATACGCTCCGTTTCCGGTGGGCCGTCGCGCGGATGTTGAATGTAGTCATGGCCGACGTAGACGCCCTGGTCCTGGGAGAGCACGGCGACATGCAGGTCCCCCTCTTCGACCTCGTCACCGTCAAGGGTGCATCAGTTGTTCTGACCGACCGGCAGAGACATGGGGTGGAGGAGACCACCGGCACGTGGTTCACCACCTATCAGGGTCTCGGTGCCGGACGAACCAGCGGGTGGACGTCGGCGATGGGCATCGCCAGGTTGGTGGCTGCGCTGGCCGGCGGCACGTCCGCCGTGCAGGCCGCCGGCACCGTGGACGACCCGGCCCGTAGAGCGACCGCGACCGGGGGTCATCTTCTGCCCTGTTCGGCGATCCTACGGGGCGAATACGGTCTATCGGATGTCAGCCTCGGGGTGCCCGTTGTCCTTGGTCCGGGCGGAATTCGGCGGATCGTCGAGCTTCCGCTGACGTCCTCGGAGCGGAGCCGACTCCATGCGGCGGCAGAAAAAGTCCGCGGTCTCATCGATCGGGCGTCGGGGCTTCTCGACGGGGAGGGAGTCTTCTGATGCGCGTTGTCGTGCTTGGCGCCGGGGCCATGGGCTGTCTCTTCGGGGGACTGCTGCATCACTCCGGCCACGAAATCACGCTGGTAGACGTGTCCCCCGCGCAGATCGAGGCCATCAACCGGGACGGGCTTGTCCTCGAGCGGGACGAGGGGGTGCTGCGACTCCCGGTCCGGGCGAGGTACGCCCGGGCGGTCGAAGCCGTTCCCGACCTTCTCGTCGTCTTCACAAAGACGCTTCACACTGCCGCCGCCATGGCATCGGCGGCGGCATTCCTCGGAGACGAGACGGTCGTGCTGACCGTACAGAACGGTCTGGGCAACGCGGAGGTGATCGAGGCCTTCGTCCCCCGAGACCGGATATTCCAAGGGGTGACGACGTTCCCCGCCGATCTTGTCGCACCCGGTCGGGTCCGCTCGTTGGGTTCGGGCTACACCAAGATCATGTCCGCCGACGGCGTTGTCACGCCGCGACTGGAGGGCGTCCGGCGGGCCCTCGACGAGGCGGGTCTGCGCTGCGACATCTCGGCCGACGTGGCGGTCTCCATCTGGGAGAAGGTGGCGTTCAACGCCGCGCTGAACGCGTTGACGGCGGTGACCCGGCTGGATGTCGGACCCGTCGGCGACGCCCAGGAAGGCAGGGAACTGGCTGCGCGGGTGGTCGAAGAGGTCATCTCCGTAGCTGAGCGCAAAGGCATCGCCGCTCGGAGGGAGACTGTCATGGCCGCGGTGACGGGAGCCTTCGCCGAGCACCGCGGCCACAAGCCTTCCATGCTTCAGGACATGCTGGCCGGTCGCCCCACCGAGGTCGAGTCGCTCAACGGAGCCGTGGTGAGAGAAGCCGGGCTCCTGGGGATGACGGTCCCGGTCACCGAGACGCTCTACCTGCTGGTGCGAGTGCTCGAATCGGCCGGTGGAGGCCGCTGAACTCCCTGCGTCCTCGTCTCGCAACCGCCCAACGCGCCCTGATGGCGAAGCGTTCTTCTTCAGCAGCCTCTCATGCGGAATTCCGGGAGCTGAACGCGCGTCCGTAGGCGTCGGTCGCGATGATCGCGTGAAGGATCTCGCGGTGATCGTAGTGACGGCCTTGTTCGTCGGGCGCGGCGTACGATCCGGGCATCGACCTGATGATCATGTCCCGCGAGGCGGCGAGCGCGACGGTCTCCAACGCTTCGTCGGTGAGGTCTTTCAGCGTCAACTCGGCGAACGTAATGGGCAGACCCACCGACCTGCTGAATCCGAAGATCGTGTCGAGGAAGGCGGGGGTCCGATGCTCGAGCAACAGCTGGACGAGGGTCCCGAATGCCACCAGTTCTCCGTGGTATTGCGGCACTTCGAAGAACTCGGCGATGTGGTGGAATCCGTGTCCGACGGCGTGAGACGCGCTGATGCCGCCGCTCTCGAAGCCGAGCCCGCTCAGCAGGATGTTGGCTTCCACCACTGCCTCGAGTCCGGGCCCCGGCACGCCGGCTTCGGCTTCGATCTTGCCCTGAACGCCGTACTCCATGAGTAGGTCGAAGCAGAGTCGAGCCAGGGCCTGAGTTGCCCGAGTGCTGTACGATTGTGTCACCACTGCGCGCGATCCCGTCTGATACGTCATGGCCGCTTCGAAGTACGTAGCCAGCGCGTCACCCATGCCGGCCACGAGAAGGCGCACGGGGGACTTCGCTATCACCGATGTGTCCACGAAGACCATCGTGGGGCTGGTGGGGTACACCATGGTGGCCTCCACCGTGTGGGTCTCGCAGTAGACCAGCGAGACGGCCGACGTGGAGGCGTCGGTGGCGGCGACGGTAGGGATGTTGATGCAGGCCACGCCGGCGCCCAGGTCGGGGATGAGTTCCGGCGGGTTCATCTCCACGTTGAGCGCGGACTTCGAGGCGGCGGCGCGTCCCGCGTCCAGCGTCTTGCCGCCTCCGCAGTTGATGATGGCGTCGTGTCCGCCTTCGATGCAGACATTCTTGACCCGTTCGATCTCGCGACGGGTGCACTCGCCCGTGAACTCCGTGAAGGCGTACGCGATCCCTCGGGACTCAAGCCCTTGGCTCAAGGTCGCCCCTACGGCTTTGCGCGCACTGGGCGAGGCCAGTATCAGCGGGTTCTTGAGCCCAAGGATCTGGAGCTGCTCACCGAGTTGGAGCAGCGCGTCGGGCCCCTGCACGTACCTCAATGGAGCCAACATGACTTTTAGCGGCATGATCGATTCCCCCCTAGTCGCGGTTGTTCGCTCTGCGTTGCATCCGGAACTCCATATCGGCTAGATGGCGGTCCATCGTGCGCGCCGCCCCCTCTGGGCTCCGGTCCACGATCTCCCGGTAGATGGCCTCGTGCGCTTCGAGGATCTCATCCACGGCACCCGCCTGGCTTATGAGATCGTTCGTCTCCTTCTTAAGAGAGGTCCGCAGTGACGTGACCACCACCAGGAACACCTCGTTCTTGGCCGCCTCGGCGATACGCAGGTGAAAGTCTACGTCATAATCGATGAATCGGGCGGGCGTGCCGGCTACCGTGCGCATCCGTCGGAGATCATAGCCAAGGGAGAGGATCTCTTCTTCCTCTGCGCGCGTCGCCGCCAGTTCGGCGGTCTTGACTTCTATCAGCCTGCGGGCCTCCATCAACTGTTTCCAGCCGGTGTTGGCCAGAGACATGTGCGCGGGGGTGGCGAACGAGTCGTCTGGGTCGGGCGGCCTCACGAACGTGCCCCCGTTGTAGCCTCGTTTAACATACAGAAGGCCGGTCAGTTCAAGGACCTTCAACGCCTCCCGCACGGCCGATCGTCCCACGTTGAACTGCTTGGCAAGTTCGGTCTCGTTCGGTAGCTTCTCCCCGGGCTGAAGGTTGCCCAACAGGATCTCTCGCTGGATAGTGCCGGCCACCTTCTCGAAGAAGCGCTCGGTCTTGAGGGGTTTGAACATCTGCGCCATGGTAACGTGCCGCCCCCCTTTGTGCGTTGACAGCCGCAACGGCCTGTTCGTATAATCTTATCGTCAGACGTTCCGGTCAGTCAACGTCGGCCCGTCACACTCGGTGGTGGGAATGTCTCTTGTTGACGGGTCTCGCCGCGCCTTGACACGGACGAACCTCGAATATAGTCTTATCGTCAGACGTTAGCTCGTGATAGTGCCAGGGGGCAGGTCGCGTCCGCGGGGACGCGCGAACAAGGGGGGAAGACTTGCACGGGGATTATCTCAATCGTGAGATGGAGACCCTGTCGGCGCCGGAATTGCGGCGCATCCAGGAGACCAGGCTGGCGACCCAAGTGGAGTATGTCTACGAACGGTCCCCGTTCTATCGCCGGAAGTTCGCGGAAGCCGGCCTGGGCCCCGAGGACGTCACGACACTCGAAGAGCTGACCCGGGTGCCGTTCACCACCAAGGAAGAGCTGCGCGACAGCCAGCTTGCCGACCCCCCGCTCGGCAGCCACGCAGCCGTGTCGATGAGCGAGATCATCCGCATCCATTCTTCCACCGGCACCACCGGCCGTCCGAGCTACGTGGGCATCACCCGGCACGACGCCGCTGTCTGGACCGACCTCACCTGTCGGTCTCTCTATGCTCAAGGTGTCCGTAAGGAGGACGTCCTCATTCACGCGGTGGGTCTTACCATGTTCGTGGGCGGGCTCCCGTCGAAGGACGCCACCGAGGCCCTCGGGGCCACGCTGGTGCCGGTGGGTACGGGCGCGTCGGAGAAGGTGGTCATGGCCCTGCAGACGCTCAAGGCCAACGTGCTGCATTGCACCCCGTCGTACGCGGTCTACCTGGCAGAGTACGTGCGTTCACACTACGGCCTCGATCCGCGCGAACTCGGCCTGGAGCGCATCATCAGCGGCGCCGAGCCCGGCGCAGGCATCCCGGCGGTGCGTCAGCGCATCGAAGACGAATGGGGCTGCCGTCTGACCGAGGGCCTGGGCAACGCCGATATGGCCCCTATCATCTTCGGTGAGTGCCCCCAGCAGTTGGGCATGCATTTCAACGCTCAGGAGTACGTCATCCCCGAGATCATCGACCCCGACACGGGCGCGTCGCTGGCGATCGAGAAGGGCGTCTCCGGGGAACTCATCTACACCGCCATCGACCGGGAGTGTTGTCCTCTGCTGCGGTTTCGCACCCGCGACCGAGTGGTGGTGACCGCGACCGACTGTGCCTGCGGGCGCACCAGCTTCCAGATCCGCTGCGTCGGTCGTACCGACGATATGCTGATCGTGCTGGGAGTCAACGTCTTCCCGTCGGCTCTGAAGGACACTATCGCGTCGCTGGTGCCCGAGACCACGGGCGAGCTGCAGATCATGCTCGACGAGCCGCCGCCGAAGGTGGCTCCGCCGCTGCGGATAACCGTGGAATACGGTCGGGATGTCGGCGATCTGCCCGCGCTGCGGGCGAAGATCGAGGGCTTGATCAAGGATCGGCTCTCAATACCGTGCAAAGTCGATCTGGTGCCGCCGGAGACTCTTCCACGATACGACATGAAGGGACAGCTGGTGCGCAGGCTCTACGAGGAAGCGCGTTAGGGGGTAACGAATGGCCTACACCATCGACATCGACACGGGCGGCACGTTCACCGACGGATTCTTCACCAGTGGTGCCGACGTTCGGTATGCGAAAGTGCCCACGACTCCGCACGACTTGACCGTCTGCCTGGTCAGCGTGATCGAGCAGGGCGCGACGCTCTTCGGCCTGCGAAAGGAAGAGTTGCTGGGGGCAACCGATGTCATCCGCTACTCCACGACCGTGGGTACGAACGCCATCATCCAACGGTCGGGGCCCAAGCTGGGGGTGCTGGTCACCGCGGGCCACGAAGCCGATCTCTATGGCCCGGCCGGGAACGATCTCTTGAGCTTCGTGGACGGTGACATGGTGATCGGTCTGGACGAGGAGGTCGGCGACGCCGGCGTCGTGCGGCCACTCGATCTGCCCGCGACCCTGCACGCCATCGAGACGCTCATCGATCAGGGCGCTCGTACCATCGTGGTCAGCCTGCGGAACGCCTCGGCCGACCCCGTCCACGAGCGGGCTATCAAGGAAGCCTTCGAGCAGGAGTATCAGTCGCACTATCTGGGCGTGGTGCCCCTGATCCTCTCCACCGACCTCTCCCGGCGCGGCGACGATTATCGGCGCACCGCCACCACCGTCATCAATGCGTATCTGCACCGCGACATGGTCAAGTATCTCTACCGCGGAGACGAGGAACTGCGGCGAGCCTGGTACGACCGGCCGCTCCTCATCACGCACTCCAGCGGCGGCACGGCCAGGGTGGCGAAGACCACCGCCCTCAACACGTATAACTCCGGCCCCGCGGCGGGCATGCTGGGGAGCGCCCGCATCGCCGCGCTGTACGGCCTGCCCAACCTCATCAGCACCGACATGGGCGGCACCAGTCTGGACATCGGGTTCGTGATCGACGGCGCCTACGATTACGAGATCGAGCCCTCTGTGGAGGGCATCTCCGTCTATCTGCCCATGATCGACGTGGCCACCATCGGGGCGGGCGGCGGTTCCATCGCCTGGGTCGACGCCGACCGCACGACGCTGGCGGTCGGCCCCCAGAGCGCCGGCGCGCAGCCCGGCCCGGCGGCGTTCGACCTTGGAGGCATGGAGCCGACCGTCACCGACGCCGACATCGTGCTGGGCTACATCGACGCAGACAACTTCCTGGGCGGCCGGATGGCCCTCAAGCGGGAGCGGGCGGTGCAGGCCATCGCCTCTCGCATCGCGGAGCCGCTCTCCCTTTCGGTCGAGGAAGCCGCTCTCCGCATTAAACAGACAGTCGACGGCAACATCGGAGCGCGGATCGCCCAGGAGGTGGCATCCCGGGGTCGCAGTGCGGGCGACTTCGCCCTGCTGGCCTACGGCGGCGCGGGTGCTACGCATTGCTGCGGCTACGCGCAGGCGCTGGGAGCGAAGCGCATCATCGCCTTCCCGTACTCGGCTGTGTTCAGCGCGTTCGGTTCGTCCACCGCCGATGTGGTACACCACTACTCCCACACCGAGCCCATGACCGTCTGCACCAAGGCTGCAGGCGTTGGCGCGGGCTGTGTGGAGCGCATCAACCAGATCGTCGAAGAACTGCGGTCGACGGCCGTGCACGATATTCGTGGGGAGGGTTTCGGCGCCGACGAAGTGGCGTTCGAGTTGGATATCATCGTCTCGGACGGCTCTGGGTCGGCGCGCCTGGTCCACTCTCCTGTGGTGCGGTTCGCCGACGCAGACGACCTACGAGCTGCCTGCGAAACCGTTCTCCCCGGAGTCGACAGCGTGGTGTTCGACACGCTCATGCTGCGTGCTCGAGGCGCGGTGCTCCATCCGGAGATGCCGGCCTTCGCACCGGTGGGTGTGGATCCCTCTGCCGCCCTCAAGACCCATCGCCCGGTCTACTGGGAGGGCGGTTTCCGGGAGACGCCGGTCTACGACTACGAGCGCCTGATCAGTGGCAACGTGGTGGAGGGTCCGGCCATCGTCGAATCTGAGAGCACTACCTACGTACTGCCCGCTGGGGCCGGTCTCACCGTCGATCGCTACCGTAACGGCATCATCGAGATCGCCGGCTGAAAGGGGGGCGTATATGAAGCGGCAGATGACGGAATACCTCGATATCGACCTGGCGTCGGAGATGTGGTGTTGCCACGTATGTGGAGAGCAACTGATCTCGGCTCGGCAGCCCTACAAGCACGGGTGCCTGGTGGCCGAGCGCGATCCGCGCGAAGTGCACAACCCTCACATAGAGGGGGAGTTCACGTTCGCGCCCGATCCGGAGTGGTGCCGCCTGATCGAGTTCTACTGCCCCGGATGCGGCACCATGATCGAGACGGAATATCTTCCTCCGGGTCACCCCATCACCAACGACATCGAGCCGGACATCGACGCGATGCGGGCGAAATATCTCGCCGGCGAGCGCGCGTCCGGGGGCGCGACCGGTGGGGAGCCCGGCACGACGGAAGAAGGGGGGGTCCGATGACGAAGTCCATCGATATCGACATCGGCGGCACCTTCACCGACTGCTTCGTGGTCTGGGACGAGCGTACGGTCACCGGCAAGAGCCTCACCACCCGTCACAACCTCAGTCTGGGTTTTAAGCGGGTGCTCAAGGAGTGCGCGAATAAGCTCGAGCTGCCTCTGCGCGAGGTGCTCGAGCAGACCGACCATCTGCGCTACTCCACCACCATCGCCACCAACACGCTGGTGGAACGCAAAGGGCCCAAGCTGGGCCTGCTCACCACCATGGGCCACGAGGACACTATCTACATCGGCAAGGGCAGCCAGTGGGCGCACGGGCTGACCAACGAAGAGCAGCGCAACGTGGCCGGCATACGCAAGCCCGAGCCGCTCATCCCGGTGAAGATGACCGTGGGCCTGCGTGAGCGCATTGACTGCTTCGGCAACGTGGTCATCCCGCTGCGGCGCGAGGATGTACTCGAGAAGGTGCAGTACCTGGTCGACAACGGCTGCCGGGGGTTCATCGTCTCGCTGCTCTGGTCGTTCCTGAACCCGGCGCACGAACGGATGGTGAAGGAGATCATCCGCGAGGAGTATCCCGACGTGTACCTGGGGAACGCGCCTGTCATGCTCTCCAGTGAAGTGGCGCCCAAGCTGGGCGAGTATGCCCGTACCATGACCACGATCCTGAACGGCTACCTGCACGCCGAAATGAAGGACGAACTCACCGCCCTGGCCGAGGACCTGCGCGACGAAGGCTTTCGCAAGCCGGTGCTGATCGTGCACAACACCGGCGGGACGGCCAAGACCTCGCGCACGGCGGCGGTGGCCACCCACAACGCCGGTCCGGTGGCCGGATTGTTGGGGGCGGCCCACCTCGCCAAGACCGTGTACGGTTACGAGAACGTCATCGTCTCCGACATGGGCGGCACCAGCTTCGACATCGGCGTGATGGCCCGCGGAGGCGTACGCTTCTATCAGTTCGACCCTATCATCGACCGTTGGAAGGTCAACGTCTCCATGATCGAGACCAAGGCCATCGGCGCCGGCGGGGGATCGGTGGCCTGGATCCACCCTACCTACCACACCGTGCAGATAGGCCCGCAGAGCGCCGGGTCGATGCCCGGACCGGCGGCCTTCGATATGGGGGGCACCGAGCCGACCGTCACCGACGCCGACATCGTGCTGGGCTACATCAACCCCGATTACTATCTGGGCGGACGCAACCGCTTGAACAAAGAGCGCTCGGTAGAGGCCGTCAAGAGCCGCATCGCCGACCCGCTGGGCATCGAGGTGGAAGACGCGGCCCTGCGCATCAAGCGTATCGTCGACGGCAACATGGGCAACGAGATCTTCAAAGAGACCGCGCTCAAGGGCTTCGATCCCCGTGACTTCGTGCTCTTCTCCTACGGGGGCGCCGGGCCGACCCACTGCTGCGGCTACGCCGGGTACGTGGGGGTGCAAAAGACGGTCACCTTCCCCTTTGCTTCGGTGTTCTGCGCGTTCGGCGCCTCCACCATGGACGTGGTGCACCAGTATGAACTGTCGAAGCACCTGATCCTGTTCGACCCCAAGAGCGGCTCTCTGCTCGATGACTACGACGCCTTCAACCAGGCGGTGGAGGAGCTGCAGCGGGTGGCCGTCCGGGACATGCAGGGAGAGGGCTTCGACCCGTCCGGCATCGTCTGGAACCTGGAGCTCGAGATGCGCTACGGCACGCAGCTCAACTGGGCTCGGGTGCCGTCGCCGCGGGTGGCGGTCTCGAGCCCGGACGACGTCAAGGCCATCATCGACACCCACACCAATGAGTACATCAACGTCTACAGCGCACTGGCAGCCTACCCGGAGGGCGGCGTCGAGGTCGACACGTTCATCCTGAAGGCGATAGTGCCCATCGAGAAGTACTGCTTCCCCAGGTTCGCCTCGGAGGGCTCCGACGCGGGCGCCGCCCGCAAAGGCACGCGACAGGTCTGGTGGGATGACGGGCCGTGCGAGACTTCCATCTATGAGCGCGGGTTGTTGCGGTCGGGGAACGTGGTGCGGGGCCCGGCGGTGATCGAAGCCGAAGACACGACCTACGTGGTTCCGGCGGACAAGATGTTCCGCCTCGACGAGTTCCTCAACGGCACTATCGAGAGCGCATAAGGAGGCCACATGGGTATGAAGCTAGACACCGCCGCCATGTGGAAGCCGGCTCCACCCACCGAGCGCGAACTCGCGTGCGTGGACCTGGTCGAAGCAGCCGATTTCGAGATCTACGCGCGCAAGCTCGACCTCATCTGCGCAGAGGCGCGCCAGATCTTTGTACGTATGGGCGCGGCGCAGATGTTGCAGTCGGGCGACGTGGCTCTGGGCATCTACACGGCCGAGGGGGACCTGGGCGCCTGCGACGTGGGCCTCTATCTGCACCTGGTCGTGGGTCAGATCCCCGTCAAATACATCCTGAAGACCTACCTGAACGATCCCACGGTGGGAGTTAAGGACGGAGATATCTTCTTCGTCAACGAAGCCACCTTCGGGGGCATCCACAACCCGGACATGATCGTCATCATGCCCCTCTTCCACGGAGACGAGCTCGTGGCCTGGACCATGGCTGCTCTGCACGAAGGGGAGACCGGCGCGGTTGACCCAGGGGGCATGTCGGTGGCGGCGCACACCCGCTACGACGAAGGCATGCACTGGATCCCCATCAAAGTGGGCGAGAACTACCAACTCAAGCGCGACCTGGTGGACATGATGGCCAACCAGGTGCGCGACCCGCGCATGCACACCATCGACTTGAAGGCCCGCGCGGCCGCCTGCGAACGCATCATCAAGCGGGTACGTGAAGAGGTGTTCGACCGCAAGGGGGTCGACTTCTTCATCGGGCTCTTGCGCAAGAACATCGACACGGCGGTGGAAGCCGGCCGGGCCATGGTGCGGGAGATGAACGACGGCACCTACCGGACTGTGATGTTCTTGGACGCGGTGGCCGCCGACTACGGTCTGGTGCGCCTGATGGTCACGCTGCGCAAAAAGGGCGACGAGATCGTGCTCGACTTCGCGGGCACCTCGCCCGAGACACCGGACGGGCCGTTCAACACCTACAAGCACGTGGTCATCGCCGGCTCGGCGCTCTACATCTACCAGTTCTTGTTCTCCGACCTGCCGCCCACGGCCGGCGCCATGAGCCCTTTCAACTACGAGTTCACTCCGGGGTCCCTGCTCGACGCCGGCGCCGACGCGGCCGTGGCCTGCGGCGTGCTGACCTCCGGCTTCCTGGCCTTCTATGCCATCCCGGCGTGCTTCGCGAAGATGTTGTTCGACAGCGCGTGGAAGGACAAGGCGGTGGCATCGTGGGGCACGCCGTCGCCTCCGTTCATGTACGGCGGACTCAACCAGTTCGGCCTGCCGGTCGCCGGGCTGGCTTCCGACGCCCTGAACACCCAGGGCGGCGGCGCCCGGCAGGACCGCGACGGCGAGAACGCCGCCGGGTTCTCGTTCTGTCCCACGGGTGTGCTCCAAGACGCGGAGTTCACCGAGCTCCAACTGCCCTGGTTCTATCTCTTCCGCAACCGGTACATGCCGGATAATCACGGCATGGGCAAGTATCGCGGCGGCTCGGGAGTCATGATCGGCTACGTGCCCCACAATGTGCCCTGGTTGGTGTGCGGCTCTTCGCAGGGCGGCAACAAGTTCCCGCCGGAGAAGGGTCTGTTCGGCGGGTATGCCGCCATGTCTCCCGCGGCGGTGCAGGTCACTCACAGCAACCTCACGCAGCTGATGGCCGAGTCGAGCGATGCCATCCCCTACGATGTCTTCGATCTGCTCGACACACGCCCGTTGGGGGGCGACTACGCCGTCGAGAGCATGATCCGGCCCTTCCGGCCCATCCCCGGCGATGACCTCATGCTCATGCCCTCGCTGGGAGGCACCAGCTATGGAGACGTGCTCGAGCGCGACCCCGAGTTGGTGGCCGAAGACCTGCGGGCCCGCATCACCACCGATTGGACAGCCTGGAACGTCTACCGGGTGGTGTACGACCCGGCGACCTTCCGGGTGGACCACGAAGCCACCGCCAAGGCCCGCGACGACGAACGCCAGGCTCGGAAGCGTCGCGGCCGGCCGTATGCCGAGTTCGAGAAGGAGTGGTTGAAGAAACGGCCGGCCGACGAGATCATCAAACGCTACGGCGATTGGCCCAACCCCTGACAGGGTGGGGAGTCGTGATGTCGCTCTCGTCCCGCGATCTCGTACGGCGGTGCCTGGACTGCAGGCCGACCGATGCACGACCGGTCATGATGCATTTCGGGCCGTACGCGGCACGGCTGCAGCAGTTGAGTCACCAGCAGGTGGCGGGCGACGCCACCCTGCTGGCCAACGCCCTGCAGAGCGCGCAGCGGCTCTTCGGCTGCGACGGCCTGATCATCCAGGCCGACCCGACGGTGGAGGCCGAAGCCTGTGGATGCCTGGTGGAGTGGCGGGACGATCGGCCGGTGGTGACGTCCCACCCTCTGGCGGGAGATGCGCCTGGCAACCTGGCGTTGGAAGGCGTCGAGGCAGGCGGCCGGCTCGCCGTAGCCCTGGAGGCCGCCCGTCGCCTGGAGGCTGTCATCGGCAAGGACGTCGCGCTGCTTCCGGCGGTGACCGGACCGGTGACCCTGGCGGGCCATCTGCGCGGGCCTTCGTTCTTGGCCGAACTGCAGGAGGAGTCCGAGCGCGCTCTGCGCGCCCTCGACCTCGCTGCCCAGGTCACTGTGCACGTCGCCAAACAGTATCTGCAGATGGGCATCCACCTGCTGGTGATGGTCGACCCTCTCCTTGGCACGCTCGACCAGACACGATTCGCGCGCGTCGCTTCGAGCCTGCGTACGCTGTGGAATGTGGCCGAATTCTTCGACGCGCGCATCCTGCTGCAGACCGAGATCATCGATGGCTCTCGGGCCGCGGATCTCGTGGGCCTGGGCTCGGGCGGCCTGGTCATCGAGGGTGTTGCGGATCCGAATGCCGTGGCGGAAGCGGCGGGCGCACGAGGACAGAGCGTGGGGGTCGTTCTGCCGTCAGCGCTGATGAGCGCCGACGTGCGTGAGTTGCCTGACACTGTGGTGGCCTGGCGGGACGGCCGGATATCACCCCACTCCTATTTCGTCTGCTGCGACATCGCTCCCTCCGTTCCGCCGGAGAACGTGCATACCGTCGTACGCCTGCTGAGAGCGAAGGAGGAGTAGTGGCTGGGCTCGTCGAGAAACCGGCCGTGACGTGGGAGCCCAGCTTCTCTGACGCCGAGCCGACGGTCGCGTAATGGACTTGACAGAACCCATCCGCATTCGAAAGAATGTCGTGCAGTATGCTAAATGTGGTTTAGCATACTGCACCTAGGTGCTTGGAAGAGTCGCCATCCAAGGAGTCGTTATCAGTTCTCGAGAGCAGGTCATCGATCCACTGAGTCCGAAGCGGAGCTATATCGAGCACGTGCCGGCAGTGGATCAGGCGGCACGCATTCTCTTCGCTCTGGGAAGAAACCTCCGGGGCCAGGCTACGCTCACCGAGATCTGCGGCGAAGTCGGTATCAGCAAGAGCAAGGGCCTGGCGATCCTCAACACGCTGCGCGGCGCCGGGCTGGTCGTGAAGAGCGACCGCGCAAAGGCGTACGGGCTGGGTCCCAGGCTTCTCACACTATCCCGGGCTCTCCTGGATCACACCGACCTTGCCCACGAGGCCGCGCCGTATCTGGACGAACTCGCTGCTTCCACCGGTTGCACCGCCCTTCTTGGAATCGTGTCCGGGGACAGGCTCTTCGTGATCGCGCGCCGAGAGGCGAGAGCGTCGATGGGGATCGCCGTGCATGTAGGCAACCGATTCCCGCTCACCCTGGGGGCGCACGGCAAAGCTATCCTTGCTGCGTTGCCCGAGGAAGAACTCGAGTGCGTGCTGGCCGGCGGTTCGCTCTACGTGTGGGGCGAGCCGAGCAAGGATTCGGTCGATATCTCGGCACTTCGTGCCGAGATCGAAGAGTGCAGGCGGGTCGGATACGCTCATGACCTCTCGGTGACGCAGGCGGGTATCGGAGCGGTGAGCGCCGTGCTGATGGACGAGTATTCTGAGGCCTCTCCGCCTGGGATGTCGCGGGTGGTCGGATGCCTCATCGTGGTGGGTACGTTCGGTGTCGAGGCTGTGGCCGAACACGGCGAGAAGGTGGCGGCGACCGCTCGACAGCTGAGTTCACGAGGGGGGTTTCCACTATGAGTGCTGGTTGGGACCAAGGTCCGGGGGCGGACGCGCTCCGGCAGAGATTCGAAGATCTAAGTCGGCTCACGCCGTGGCGGATACTCGAGCAGACCGCCGCCAGGTTGCCGGAGAAGGCGGCGGTGATAGAAGGTGACCGCCGTCTCACCTACTCCGAATTGGTGGCTGAGAGTTCCCGTCTGGCTGATGGTCTGACCGCCGCGGGTCTCGTCAACGGTGACGTTGTCGGCGTCTACCTGCCCAACTCCACCGAACTGGTGGCCCTGTTCTACGCCCTTCAGAAGATCGGCGCGGTGGTTGCGTGGCTCAACCCCAGTTACAGGCAGACCGAAGCCCGCTTCATACTCGAGAACTCCGGGGCGAAGGCCCTCTTCCTGTTCGAGGAGTGGCAGGGGTTCGACTACCTCTCCGCCATCTTGGGTCTTGGCGGGCTGAACGATCTCGAGATGATCGTGGCCGTGCGCCATCGCGAGGGCTTCGTGCCGTCTGATCCGCGTGTGCGCACCCTGGCCGAAGTCCGGGGCCTGGAGTCCACCGGGGTGGCCGCTGCGGCCGCCGTCTCCCCCGACGACCTATCCATGCTGATCTACACGTCAGGCACCACCGGCCGCCCCAAAGGAGCTATGATCACCCAGTCGCAGGTCGTGCGGGCCGGCTTCGCCTACTCGCTGGGTGTCGACGCCACCGAGGACGATACCTTCATCGGGGCGCTTCCCATGAGCCATTCCTACGGCTGTGGCGCTCTGCTTGTCCAGCCCGTGGTGCTCGGAGCGACTTTGGCACTGCTCGACGTGTTTTCGCCGCAGGCGGCGTTCGCCCTCATCGAAAAGGAGAAGGTGACCCTGCAACTCGGGGCCCCCGCCCACTTCGTGATGGAGTTGGCCTCTCCCAAGCGCGGCGACTATGACCTCTCCAGCCTGCGGGCGGGCCTCACCGCCGGCCAGATCGTTCCGGCGGGCCTCATAACCCGGGTAGAGCAGGAGATGGGTCTCCACATTGCCTCGTTCCTGGGTTGCTCCGAGGTCGGGCCGGGTCTGTGCCTCATCCTGCCGTACCCGATGCCGCTGGAGGTTCGCGAGCGCTCGATCGGTTACGCACTGCCGGGCACAGAGGCCCGAGTGATCGACCCGGCCACCGGCGAGGAACTCGGCCCGGGAGTTCAGGGAGAATTGGTGCTGTCGGGATGGCACGTCACCCAGGGCTACTGGCGTAATCCCGAGGAGACGGCCCACCAGATCCCGGATGGTCTGCTGCACACCGGCGACCTGGTCATGCGCGATGAGGACGGGTGTTTCAGTATCTCCGGACGGCTGAAAGAGATGATCAACCGAGGGGGATTCAAGATCATTCCCTACGAACTCGAATCCATGCTCGTGCAACATGAGAATGTGGCCGAGGTCTGCGTGGTTGGGACACCGAACCCGGTCTTGGGGGAGTCCATCTGTGTATGCGTGCGGCTCGAGGAGGGGGCGTCGTGCCCCACCCTCGACGAGCTGCGGGGATATCTGGACGGCAGGGTGGCCCCCTTCAAACTACCCGACGAGCTACTCGTGCTGGACGATCTTCCCCGCATGCCCGGAGGCGTGAAGATCAATCGCTTCGGCCCGGGGGGTGTGGCCGAGCTGGCCAAAGACTCCGACCAGAAACAGGTCCGTTCTCGCTAGAGCGCGGCCATACCAGGAGGCATATGCATGCGACTACCGGCGTTCACCTACTACCAGCCCACCACGGTCGAGGAGGCGCACGCGGCGCTGATCGACCACCCGGGTGCTCGGGTGTTGGCGGGCGGCACCGACCTGCTGGTGAACATGAAGCATCGAGTCGAGTCGCCTGAGGAGCTTGTGGGTTTGAGTCGTGTCGGCGGTCTTCGGGGCGTCACGCGCGAACCGGACCGCACGGTAATCGGCGCCCGGACGACACTAAAGGAGATCCAGAAGGACGCCCGTCTCGCAGCGGACTTCCCAGCGCTCGTGCAGGCGGCCGGGGCCGTGGGCTCCTACCGGCACCAGACCATGGGCACCGTTGCGGGTAACCTGTGCCAGAATACCCGCTGTCGGTTCTTCAACCAGTCGCTGGAATGGCGGTCGGTCCGTTCTCTGTGTTACAAAGCGGGCGGCGAGCACTGTCACGTCATGAACAAAGATGGTGTCTGCTACTCCACCTATCATGGTGACGTGGCGCCGGCCTTGCTCGTCCTGGATGCACAGGTGCGTGTGCTGGGCGCGGACGGGGTACGCGAGATCGCCGTGGGCGACCTCTACTCCGGGGAAGGCGCAGCGCCGCTCGCGCTCGCTCCCACCGATCTGATCACCGCCGTCATCGTCCCGGCCTCCTCGGCGGGTCCATCGGCCTATAGGAAGCATGCCCTCCGTGGCGCCATCGACTTCCCCCAGGTGGGGGCCGCGGTGTGGCGTGGCGACGGTGTCCCTCGGGTCGCCTTCACTGCGGTCGACCGCGCCCCCCAAAGGGCCACGGTGCTGGAAAATGCCCTGGCGGGAGCACCATTCACCGAGGAGTTGATTCAGTCGGTCGCCTCACTGGCCGCCAAGGGGGCCACCATCACCCGTACCACCATCATCGGGGTGCCGCACAAACGGAATCTGATGTCGGCGCTCTTCCTCCGTGCGGCTAGTGACATTCTGTAGAAAGGACTAACAGACACGTGGACGAGCGACGGATACTCACTCTGAAGATCAACGGCGATCCACACGAAGTTGTGGTGACCGCCAACACGACGCTCCTGGAGGCGCTGCGCGAGAAGGCCTTTCTCACAGGCACCAAACGGGGGTGTGATCTCGGCGCCTGCGGAGCCTGTACGGTGATCCTCGATGGGGAGGCCGTCCTTGCCTGCCTTACCCTGGCCGCCGCCGCCGAAGGCTGCGATATCCGCACCATCGAGGGCCTCTCGATCCGCGGTGAACTCTCGCCGCTCCAACGGGCCTTTGTCGATCACGGGGCGGTGCAATGCGGTTTCTGCTCGCCCGGTTTCTTGATGAGCGCGACGGCGCTGCTGGCCGAAAACCCCCGCCCCGATCGCGCCGAGATCAAGCGGACACTGGCAGGCAATCTCTGCCGGTGTACCGGCTATGCCAAGATCGTGGAAGCGGTGGAGGCAGTGGTCGCCGACGCCGGCGAGATCGCGGACCCCCTCCCGATCGCCGCGGGAGGTGCGGCGTGAAGACGCTCAACGTGGTCGGCCAACGGGTGCCGATGCACGACGCCGCCCTCAAGGTCACGGGCCAGGCTCAGTTCACCGACGACCTCGTGCTTCCGGGCATGCTGTACGGGCGCCTGGTGCGTTCCACTGTCGCCCACGGCCGCATCGTCTCCATCGACACGTCGGCAGCCGAAGCTCTGCCCGGCGTGAAAGGCGTGCTGACCGGCGCGGACATCCCCGACCAGGTCTACGGCATCGTGCCCAAGGCCAAGGATGAGTACGCCCTGGCGAAGGAAAAAGTCCGCTATGTCGGCGATGAAGTGGCTGCGGTAGTGGCGATCGACCCCGAGACCGCGGAACAGGCGGCGCGCCTCGTGCGCGTGGAGTACGAGGAACTCCCGGCCGTGTTCGATCCGCTCGAAGCGATCAAGGAGGGGGCTCCGGTCATCCACGACCGGCATCCGAACAACACCAGCGTCTCCATCCATAAGGAGTTCGGGGACGTCGAGAAGGGCTTCGCGGCCTCAGCGTTCGTCTTCGAGGATTCCTTCTACTCGCAGGCCGTGAACCACGCTCCCATGGAACCGCACGCGGCGCTGGCCCAGTACGATCCCCTGAACGGCGACTTCACCATCTGGACCGGCACGCAGATCCCCTACTTCCTCAAGCGCAACTTGGCCACCACCATGGGTGTGCCCGAGAACAAAGTGCGCGTCATCAAGCCTAAGGTGGGCGGTGGATTCGGCCAGAAGCTGGACATGTTCGCCAAGGATTTCTGCGCCTGCTGGTTCGCCCGTGAACTCGGCCGGCCGGTCAAGTTCATTTACGACCGGGAAGAGGTCTTCCAGACCACCCGCCAGCGCCACCCCATGTATCTCACCGTGAAGACCGGCGTGAACAAGCGGGGCAAGATCCTGGCCCAGCACATCACCGCCCACGCCGACGGCGGCGCCTACAATTCCACAGCTCCCCTCATGATCGCGCTGTCGTGTTTCTTCGTCATGATCCCGTACAAGATCGAGAACCTGGTCTACGACGGCTATCACATCTACACCAACAAGCCGGTTGGCGGTGCTATGCGGGGTCACGGCGTACCCCAGCCGCGTTTTGCCATCGAACGTCAGGTGGACCTCATCGCCAAGCGCATCGGAGTCGACCCGGTCGAGATGCGCCTCTTGAACGCTATCAAGGCCGGAGAGCCTCACGCTGCCGGGTTCGTCATCAACACGTGCGGCTTCTCCGAATCGGTCGAAGAGGCCGCCAAGGCCATCGGCTGGAAGGAGAAGCGGGGCAAGCTCCCCTTCGGGCGGGGCATCGGGCTCGCGGGCTCCGCCTGGCCTTCCGGTGTCGCCAACATGGCCCACCTGGCCTCCGGTGCGGTGGTACAACTCATGCGCGAGGGCCGGGTGAACGTGCTCTCCGGCGCTTCCGACATCGGCCAGGGTGCCGAGACCGTGATCAACCAGATCGTGGCCGAGCAACTGGGCGTGCCCATGGAGGACGTGCATATCACTGCCGCCGACACGGGCCTGTGTCCTCTCGACGCCGGCACGTTCGGCTCCGGGGTGACGGTGCGGGCGGGCCACGCCGCACTGGCGGCCGCCAACGATGTCCGAGAGCAACTCTTCCCCTTCATCGCCGACTGGCTCGAGTGCGGTCCCGACGATCTCGAAGCGGCCGATCGCCGCATCTGGGTGCGCGGTAACCCGGAGCGGGGCATGAGTCTCTCCGAGGCCCTCAAGCGCTATCAGTACGCGGACATGCCCCTGCCCATCGTCGGCCGGGGAGCCTGGATCCCGCCGGCCGACCAGCCCACCGATCTTCTCACCGAGAACGGCAACTTCGCACCCAACTACTCCTTCATGACGCAGGCCGCGGAAGTGGAGGTGGACGTCGAGACCGGCAAGGTCTCCGTACTGCGCATGGTGACCGCACACGACTGCGGCGTCCCCATCAACCCCATGTTGGTGGAGGGACAGCTCGACGGCAGCATGGTGGGCGGCATGGGTCAGGCGCTCTATGAGGACTCCACCTGCATCGACGGCCAGCAGTACAACCCGAGCTTCCTGGACTACGGTATGCCCACCATGCTCGAGATACCGGACATGGACTCGCGCCACATCGATACCCATGATCCCCTCGGACCCTTCGGGGCGAAAGAGGCCGGGGAGGGAACCCAACTCGCCCCCGCTCCGGCGATCGTCAATGCCATCGCGGACGCCATCGGGGTGGAGTTCGACCGTCTGCCGGTGACTCCCCAGATGGTCCTGGAAGCGCTCAAGAAAAAGGACGGTGCCTCATGAAGACTGCGACTATCGCCGCGGTCGTCCACAGCGCGGGGGCGCCGTTCTCGCTGGAGGAAGTCGAGCTGGACGACCCCCGTGAGAACGAAGTGCTTGTGCGGATGGTGGCGACCGGGCTGTGCCACACCGATCTGTCCGTACGTGCCGGATACATCCCCTTCCCGTTGCCCGGCGTGTTGGGCCATGAAGGCGCCGGCATCGTGGAAGCCGTCGGCTCGGCTGTGCGGCGTGTCGCTGTGGGCGACCATGTGCTGGCCTCCTTCACGTCGTGCGGGCGGTGCGATCACTGCGGAAGCGGGCACCCCGCCTATTGCTACGACTTCCTGCCGATGAACCTGATCGGGGGGAAGCGTCCGGACGGCAGCCACACCATCCACCAAGGCGCCACACCCCTCAACGCCCACTTCTTCGGACAATCCTCCTTGGCTCGACATGCGCTCATCGATGAGCGGAGTCTTGTCAAGGTCTCGCCCGAGGCGCCGTTGGAGATGCTGGCGCCGTTGGGCTGCGGCATCCAGACAGGAGCCGGGGCAGTGCTGAACGTACTCCGTCCCGGGCCGGGGAGCAGCATGGTCGTCTTCGGCGCGGGCGGCGTCGGGCTTGCGGCCGTCATGGGCGCGGCCCTGACTTCGGCAGCCCGCGTCATCGTGGTGGATATCGTGCAGTCCCGCCTCGACCTCGCGCGCGAGATGGGCGCCACGGATACGATCGATGCCCGTTCGCTGGACGCGTTCGAGGCCGTCATGGACCTGACTTCCGGCAGGGGCGTCGATTTCACGATCGAGGCCACCGGCAACATCGAGGTGGTGAGCCAGGCGATCCAAGTGCTGGCGCCGCTCGGAACATGCGCGCTCATCGGGGCCCCGCCGGCGGGGTCCACAGCGCCCCTGGGGGTCCAGTTCATGCTCGATGGACGGCGGGTCGTCGGGATCACCGAGGGCGACAGCGAGCCGGAGACTTTTATCCCCGCGCTGGTCGACCTCTACCTGTCGGGACGGTTGCCGATCGATCGGCTGATACGGCACTACGCGTTTGAGGACATCGAGAAGGCGGCTTTGGACGCTCACGACGGCACTACCATCAAACCGGTGCTCCTCTTCCAACCATCGCTGGGAGGGAGTCTATAGAGGTGATCGCGACAGGAGCGTAGACATCATCCATTGATGGGTGGCATAGTTCCAGTGTCATATACTCGTAGGTCAAGGGGGAGACGATGACTGACGAGAGCGATCGACTAGCGGGGCGACGTCTAACACGGCGGGAATTGCTGAAGCGGGCCGGCGCCGGGGCGGGTGTGCTGATGGTACCGGGTCTTGTCAGTGCGTGCGGGGGTGGCTCGACAACCACCACGGCGGGTGCTCCCGCGACCACGGCCGGCGTGACGACTACGACTGTCGCCGCGCCGGCGGGCACGATCAAGATCGGGTGGGTCAGTCCGATGACGGGGCCGGCATCGACGTTCGGCGAGGTCGATCCGTATATCCTGGACGTGACCCGAAAAGCCCTCGCCTCTGGGTTCGAGGTGGGCGGCAAGACATACGCCGTCGAGATCATTCAGAAGGACGGACAGACGAACCCGGCTCAGGGCGCAGCCGTCGCGCAGGAGTTGATCAACAGCGACAAGATCGACCTGATGCTCACCACGTCCACGCCCGAGACCATCAATCCGGTTTCCGATGCGTGTGAGGCGGCGGGTGTGCCGTGCATCGCTGCCATGTGTCCTTGGGAGGCCTGGTACTTCGGCCGAGGCGCGAAACCGGGGGAGCCTTCGCCGTTCACGTGGACCTACCTCTTCTCGTTCGGGACGCAGCAGTTCATCGACTCGTTCCTCTCCTCGTGGCCTCAGGTCGAGACGAACAAGAAGATCGGCGTGATGTGGCCGAACGACGCCGACGGCAACGCCATCCGTGCGGCGATGACCCCCGCGTTTACCGAAGCCGGGTACACGGTCATCGATCCGGGTGCCTACCAAGACGGTACCAACGACTACTCCTCGCAGATCGCGACGTTCAAGAGCGAGGATTGTCAGATCTTGCAGGGTTTCCCGCTCCCGCCCGACTTCGCCGTGTTCTGGCGGCAGATGGCCCAGCAGGGATTCAAGCCAAAGATCTGCCAGATACAGAAGGCGGCGTCCCTGGAATCCGAGATGGAGGCTCTGGGACCCCTCGCCGAGAACGTGTCCGGCGCTTTGGCCTGGTCGCCGGCGTTCCCGTATGACTGGAAGTTGACCGGCATGACGCCGAAAGAACTCGGCGACGACTGGACCTCGTCGACCGGAGGCAAGTGGCCGTACCAGATGCTTGGGAACAGCGCGTCTCTGGTCGAGGTGGGCCTCGCGGCGCTTGCGGCCAGCGGAAACCCGAACGACAAGGAGGCCGTCATCGCCGTCATGCCCACCCTCTCGGTGGACACCATGTTGGGCAAAGTGACCTGGGGCACGGGTCCGGTGCCCAATGTCGTCGCGACTCCCATCCTGGGTGGCCAGTGGGTCAAAGGCACGGGCGAATTTCCTCTGGACTGGGTGATCGTCGAGAACGTGAACGACCCCAACGTGCAGCCCCAGGCTACACTGCAGCCGATCGTCTAGGTTCGTGGAAACGACCACTACACCGGTTCTAGACGCCTCCGGCCTCCGTAAGCGCTTTGGAGCGCTCACGGTGTTGGACGGGGTCGACTTCTCCCTTGGGGCCGACGAGGCCGTCGGCATCGTCGGCCCCAACGGGGCCGGAAAGACTACGCTGCTCAATGTTCTTGCCGGGACCTTCCCGCCCGCCGAAGGCTCGGTGCGGTTCCGCGGAGCCGACATAACGTCGGCCTCGGCCACGAACAGATCCCGCATAGGCATCGGGCGCGCGCATCAGGTGCCGCGGCCGTTCGGCGACATGACGGTGTTCGAGAATGTGTTCGTGGGCGCGTCGAGCGGAGGAGGCCTCCGAGGTGCGAAGGCGTATGACCGTTGTCTGGAGGTCCTCGATCTCTGCGGTCTGCTTGATTTCTCAAATCGCCGGGCGGAGAGCTTGGGCCTGCTCCACCGTAAACGCCTGGAACTTGCCCGCGCCTTGGCTACCGGTCCGGTCGTGCTCCTCCTCGACGAGATCGGTGGAGGACTCACCGACGAGGAGGCAGGCGAACTCGTACGTACTATCAAGCAGATCCACGGCCGGGGAGTCGCGATCGTGTGGATCGAGCACATCGTGCACATCCTCGTCCAGGTGGTGAGCCGGCTGGTCTGCATGGACGCGGGTCGGGTCATCGCCGACGGTGATCCGGATGCCGTGATGCGCGATGCTGCGGTCATCGACGCCTACCTGGGGAGCGGGGTGGTATGAGTCTGCTCGTAGTCGACGATCTTGACGTCCGCCACGGGCTGCTGCAGGCGGTGCGAAAGGTGAGCTTCGAAGTGGGCGAGGGCGAGACCGTCGCGCTCGTGGGCGCCAACGGCGCCGGGAAGACCACATTGTTGCGGGCCATCGCCGGTTCGCACAAGCCGGCCGGCGGTCGCATCATGTTCGAAGGCGCCGACATCACCGGCGCGTCGGCTCATCGGCGTGTGCACGCGGGCGTGGCCCTCGTTCCCGAGGGGAGGCGGTTGTTTCCGGAATTGACCGTCGAGGAGAACCTTATGGTCGCGGGCGAGGTACGTCGCTCCGGGCCGTGGAACATCGATACCGTCATGGAGGCCTTTCCTATCCTCAAGCCCTTGCGAAAGAAGCGCGCGGCGAACCTCTCCGGGGGAGAGCAACAGGCAAACGCCATCGGACGCGCGCTCATGACGAACCCCCGTCTGCTGCTTCTAGACGAAGTCTCATTGGGGTTGGCGCCGGTGGCGGTGGAGGGCGTCTACCGGTCGCTGCACACACTGATCGGAGGCGGTTCGACGATCATCCTCGTCGAGCAGGATCTCTCTCGGGCGCTCAAGGTCGCCACCCGCATCATCTGCATGCTTGAGGGCCGTCTCGTTCTTGAGGGTCCCGTGGATCGGCTGGCCCGGCGGGAGATCACCGAAGCGTATTTCGGGCTGGGGCGCGCGCGTCTGCAGGAGGTCGAAGCATGACGTTTGTCAACGCTCTTATCCAAGGGATCATGCTGGGCGGCTTCTACGCGCTCCTCGCCTGTGGGCTCTCTCTCTTGTTCGGCGTCATGCGGATCATCAACCTCGCCCACGGCGCCCTCGCGGTATTGGGCGCATTCCTTGCCTGGGCGGTCGTCGACAAGACCGGTCTCTCGCCGTTCATTGCCCTCGCACCGATCCTTGCGATCATGTTCGGAGTCGGGTACGCGCTCCAACGTGGCATGCTCGAGCGGAGCATACGTGCGGGTGAACTCATCCCCCTGCTCACGACGTTCGGCCTGGCGATCGTGATCGAGAATGTTCTGTTAGCCACCTTCTCGCCTGACGTGCGCTCCCTGGGCGGCACCGCGGGCATCGTGACCACGATGAGTTGGCGTGTCACTCGGCAGGTTTCAATCTCTGCGCTGGGCGTGCTCATCCTGGTGGTGGCGGTGGCCGTGTTGGGCGGCCTGCATCTCTTCCTGACGCGAACCCGCTACGGCCGGGCGATGCGCGCGACGGCCCAGGATGCTGATACGGCGGAACTCGTAGGCATCAACTCCCGGGCCGTCTATGCGCGCGCCGCGGGCATCGCCACGGCGACGGCAGGGCTGGCCGGTGTCTTTCTGGCCATCCGCGCCGTCGTGGGTCCGCTCAGCGGGCCGGCACAACTTATCTTTGCGTTTGAGGCGGTGGTCATCGGAGGTTTCGGATCCCTGTGGGGGACCCTCGTCGGCGGGTTGATCCTTGGCGTCGCCCAGACCATGGGCGCCTTGATCAATCCACAGTACACGAATCTAGCCGGACACCTGGTGTTCCTGGCAGTCATAGCCTTTCGGAGCGGCGGCATCCTTGCCGGCCGCGAGGCGAACGCATGAGCGCGCCGGACGTGGGACGCGCGATCACCGATTCCCGTGGCGGGCTGAGCATTCAGCGCTGGACGCGTGTGTCGCGGGTCTTCACGGCTGGGGCGCTCGCCATCGTCGTCTTGCTGGCCTTCGTGCCGCTACTCAAGAACGGCAACCTAACGCAGAAGCTGACCGCGCTCTTCCTCCTGGTGATCATGTCTGCCATGTGGAATGCGCTCGCGGGTTACGGCGGTCTCGTCTCGGTTGGGCAGCAGGCCTACATCGGTATCGGCGCATACGGTACGGTCTTCATCGCTCACCACGGGGTGCCACCCTATCCGGCGATGCTGTTGGCCATCGTGGCTTCGGGCATCATAGCCGTCCCGTTCTCGTTCCTTCTGCTGCGCATGGGCGGTGGTCAGTTCGCGATCGCCACCTGGGTTGTCGCAGAGGTGTTCGCGGTGGTCGTTTCGTTCGACCAGTCTCTGGGGGCCGGCACGGGTATCTCGCTCATCGAGTTGAACCGCTACGGCCCGCAGAACCGGCAGTCCTACACCTACTGGTTCACGTTGGCCGCGGCTGCTGTGTTGTTGGGGCTCCTCTTCGTCCTGCTGCGGAGTCGTATGGGATCGTCGCTTCAGGCGATCCGTGACGATCAGGATGCGGCCGCCTCCGTCGGCGTGCGGGTGATGGTGGGCAAGCGGGTGCTGTACGTGTTCGCGTCAGTTGGGTTCGGCGCGGCCGGGGCTCTCACGCTGGCGAACACACTGTTCATCCAGCCGGACTCTATCTTCGGCGTCAGTTGGACTGCTTTCGCCATCTTCATGGTGCTGGTCGGCGGGCTCGGCACCTTCGAGGGCCCCATTATCGGCGCGATCCTGCTATTCCTCATCCAGGACTGGTTCGCCGACCAAGGCGTCTGGTATCTGATCGGGCTGGGCGTGGTGGCGATCCTGTTCGCATTGCTTCTGCCGCGGGGGTTGTGGGGTACCGTGGAGGAACGATTCGGACTGCAGTTGATGCCGGTGGGTTACCGTGTCCGGGGTCTGGCCAAGTCTCTGCGGCCGGACCGACGACCGCCCGCGGACGGTGAGGGAACGCCGCTGCGGAGCGGCGGAGCTGAGGCCGAGATTCCCGAGAGCTTGTAGGGGAGGTGTGACAAGGGACAGCAGGAGAGTCTTCGGGGCATGTGCATGACGTACGAGAAGGGGGACGATGATGAGCAATGAGATCGATCGGGTGCTAAAGAACCAGATTTCGAGACGCGACCTGCTGAAGCGCGCCGGACTGGGAGCGGGACTCCTGGCCGTGCCCGGTGTCATTGGTGCTTGTGGAGGCGGCACGACCACCACGACCGGCGCGTCTCCCGCCACGACGGCGGGCGGAGGGAGTACGGCGACGACTGTGGCCGGCGAACCGTTGAAGATCGGGTTCGTCAGTCCGATAACGGGTCCGGCGGCAGGGTTCGGCGAGCCGGATGCCTACGTTATTGGACTTGCCCGCAAGGCCCTAGAGGGCGGTTTGACGATCGGGGGCAAGACGTACTCGGTCGAGATCATCGACAAGGATGGGCAGTCGAACCCGGCGCAGGGCGCAGCGGTGGCGCAGGAACTCATCAACAGCGACAAGGTGGATTTGATTCTCGCCACGTCCACTCCGGAGACCACCAACCCGGTGGCCGATGCCGCTGAGGCGGCAGGGGTGCCCTGCATCTCGACGGTCTGTCCGTGGGAGGCATGGTACTTCGGTCGTGGCGCCAAGGAGGGCGAGCCGTCGCCGTTCAAGTACACCTTCCACTTTTCGTTCGGGGTGGAGCAGTTCGCCACGACGTATACAGCCTCGTGGCCCCAGGTGCCCACCAATATGAAAATCGGCGTGATGTGGCCGAACGACGCCGACGGCAACGCCATCCGCGCCTCCTTGGGTCCGATGCTGGAGAAGGCCGGGTATACCATCGTCGACCCGGGCGCCTACCAGGACGGCACCAACGACTACTCCTCGCAGATCGCGACCTTCAAGAGCGAGGATTGTCAGATCTTCAACACGTTCCCCATCCCGCCCGATTTTGCCGTGTTCTGGAGGCAGGCGGCGCAGCAGGGATACACACCCAAGATCGCCCAGATCGCGAAGACCGGATTGTTTCCCTCGCAGGTGGAAGCACTCGGCCCGATCGGGATCAACCTGGCCGGGGCGGCCTACTGGGCGCCCATCTTCCCCTACAAGTCGTCTCTCACCGGGATCGACTCGCAGGCCCTCGGCGACGACTACGAGGCGGAAAGTAAGAAGCAGTGGAACCAGCAGATCGGTCCCAGCATGGCCCTGTTCGATGTAGGGATAGCGGCGTTGAACGCCAGCGGCAATCCGAAGGACAAAGAGGCCGTGGCCAAGGCGATGCTGACGCTCAAAGTGGAGACGCCACTGGGCGTCCTCGAGTGGGGCACGTTCCCGGTGCCCAATGTTGTGCCGACTGTGCTCGTCAACGGCCAGTGGGTCAAGGGCACCGGCAACTGGCCACTTGACTGGGTCTGCGTGGACAACACCGAAGACCCCAACATCCCGACCAGCGCCAAACTTGTTCCGTTCTCCTAGAACTCGCTTCGGAATCAAACGCTGCCGCCGCCATCCGGCGGCGGGCCATAGTAGGGCGTACCAGCAGCCTGCTTGACTGACCGTCGCGGTTCCGGGGTGAGAGCATCACCCCGGAACCGCGGCCCATCGCATAGCTGAGACCTTCACCCGCGCGACTCTGGAGGCAGGGTGCACGAGATCTGGCGGCTGGGTGCCGTGTCACTCGCCGACTTCATAGCGCGCAGGGACGTAAGTGCCCACGAGGCGGTGGAGTCCATACTTGCGCGGATCGAGGCCGTCAACCCGGCGGTGAACGCCGTCGCCCGGGTGCACGCCGATGAGGCACTGGCTATGGCCGCCTCCGCCGACGAGCGTCTCGCCGGCGGCGGGCCGCTCGGACCGTTGCACGGCGTGCCGTTCACCGTGAAGGAGAATATCGACGTCTCCGGATGGCCCACGACGCAGGGGGTGCCGGCGCTCGCGCACGACATCGCGACGCTGGACGCTCCGGTCGTCGCTCAGATGAAGGCTGCGGGCGCGATTCCGATTGCGTCGACCAACATGCCGGACTTCGCCCTGCGTTGGCACACGGAATCGAGTCTGCACGGCGCCACCCGTAATCCATGGCATGCCGATCGAGTGCCCGGTGGATCGACTGGGGGTGGAGCCGTCGCCCTCGCCTTGGGGCTGGGACCGCTGTCGCTGGGTAACGACGTGGGCGGTTCTCTCCGGTATCCGGCGCAGTGTTGCGGCGTATGCTCCATACGCCCGTCGCTCGGCCGCATTGCGCGGGCGGCCCCTCATCGCTTAGGCGCTGTGACGGCTCCCGAGATGCCCACCGCCTTCCAGTTTTTCTGGGTCGACGGACCCATGGCGCGCGAAGTGGCCGACGTACGCTGTGCTCTCGAGGTGATCAGCGGGCCCGACCTTCGGGACCCGTGGTGGGTCCCGGTGTCCCGCGGCGGTCCCGCGGCTGCGACGCCCTTGAGAGTGGCTGTGATCTTCGATCCCGGAGGACAAGGCGTCGACCCTCAGGTCGCTGGGGGCGTGCGTGCGGCGGCGGATGCTCTGTCCCAGGCCGGCTACGAAGTGGAGGAGGCCGAGCCCCCGTGCATCGTCGAGGCCGCCGGGTTCTGGCGTCGGCTCATGTTCACGGAGATGCGGAATCACCTCCTGCCGATGCTGCGGGGGATGGTGTCGGCGGATGCGCTCCGCTCGATGGAGTTGAACGACCCGTTCATTCCCTCGTTCGACATCGCCGGCTATTCCCGGGCTTTGGCCGACCGCACGCGGCTGCTCCGCGGGTGGGGTGAGTTCATGGAGCGCTACCCTCTCATCGTGGGGCCGGTGTCGACGGCCCGTCCGTTCCTCGTCGGCGACGATATCGCGAGTGTCGAGCACTCCCGCGAGATCATGGACAGCCAGCGGCTGATCGTTGCCATCAGTCTGCTCGGTCTGCCGGCGGCCGTGGCGCCCGTAGGTTTCAGTGATGGATTGCCTCAGGCCGTACAGATCATCGGCCGACCCTTCCGGGAAGACCAGTGCCTCGACGCCGCCGAGGCACTCGAACGAGTGCTGGGCCCTATCACCCCGATCGATCCGCGCTGACCTTCAACCGTCGCGGGAAGAGCGCCGCCTGCTCTCGCATGGAGGTCGCCGAAGAGTCGAAAGGACGCAGGAGTGACGGGGTTCAGCGTTAGACTACTACCGTGTCGCCGTCCGGCTTCGGAAATGGCAGGCCAATGACGCAGGCGGCCTCGCGCGCCTTGTGTTCGTCTGCTCCCATGTCGAAGATGATGGTCTGGTCTTGTCTCAGGTTCATCTCCCTGCGTAGGAGGGCCTGTAGCCGCACGCGGTCGATGTCCTTGAGTCGGCAGAAGAACACCGAGTATTGCCAGGGTTCGCCGTAACCCTTCATGACCTGATGGACTCGGCGCAGGCGCCGGGGATCACGGATGTCGTAGCAGACCAAGTAGCAGCGCATTGCGCCTCCGATATGTTGGAGGAACGGGCGGCGTTCAGCGGGTGGTCAGGAATGCGAGCGACGGGATCTCCTCCAGCAGCCAGGCAGCGATCATTCGTGCGTGCAAGGTGAGCATGCGGCGGTAACTGAGACGGTACTTGAAGACCGCGTGTGTGACTTCCGTCGTCATTCTTCGTCCGTATGCGTTGAAGAAAGCAGCCCGCCCGGAGTCGGTGAGGGTACACCCGGATGAAGTCCGCCAGAAGTGGCCTTCGGTGAGTTCTCCCCGGTTGAAGGCCGATACGGTGATGGAGTCTGCGATCAGCGGGCGGAACGGCTCCATCAGATCAAGCGCAAGGGCGGGACGCCCCGGCCGGGACACGTGAAACGCTCCGATCGAAGGTTCGAGTCGTGCCGGCCGGAGCGCACTCACACACTCGTGCGTGAGCATGGTGTAGGCGAGCGACAGGCAAGAGTTGATGGGATCGGGGGGCGGACGTCGTTGCCTTCCGTGCGCCTCGAACTCGGCGGCGAGTGGCCCTTTGATCATTCCCGCGAACTGGTCGAAGTATAGGGCGGCCGCTTGTCCCTCGTGACCCCGCAGGGCATCAATCGACGCTGCATGCCGGGCGTGCTCGGCCTCCCTGGCCATTTCCCTGGGCACCGATGTCGGCAGCGAGCCATGGTTTCGCATCAGCAGCGTGCGCTGATTCGCGATCTTCGAGACGACCAGCGCCCGCGATAGTTCCAGTCGCACGCGAGGATCGTCCAAGCGCCGCACCTGCGCCCGTCGGATGTCGGCACTTACTGAATCCAGAGGATCGACCATGGCTACCAAACGGCCCGCAGAGGAGAGGAACGCCACCGGAACATTTCGATCGGCCAGGGCGTGTAGCGCTTGGGTGCTGATCTGAACCGACCCCAGTACGGACAGGCTTTCGATAGTGGCGAGCGGCAACTCTCTTACCGTAACGCCGTTCTTGTCCGTGAGCTTGAGTGCCATCCCCTTGATGCCAACCCGTACGCCCTCCCTCTGCGCGACCACATGAATGCCGTCGTCACGTGGGGGCCACAGCTTCCGGGGTCGGGGTGTCGAAGACACGAGAGCGCGTTGCTGATTGATCTCATCTGGTAGACAGATGGGCTGGAGGGAACAACGCGGGCACTTGGGGTCATACTCGAGCGGGAGTGGTCGAGGGCCGGCGGCGCATGACCTGGCCGCTTCAAGGACGCCGATCGATTCCGTCTTCAGCGCGAGGTCAATAGGGATGTCCATGCGCAATCTCTCGGCGGCGTAGTAGATGACGCCACGGGTGACAGTGTACCCGGAATCCTCAAGCAGGAGCGCTTGGAGCCCGAGTTGGGCCCGGTCGGTAGGCCAAGGCTTGTTTGCTGAGGACGAAGATCCGCCTGCAGCCGAATCGTCCCCAGGCGAGTCGCCCATGTGGACGTGCGCCGGCCTACCCTTGCGGTATTCGACGGGAACCGCGATCGTGCCGACTATCTCCGCCAGATCGAGCGTGGCCGTGAGGCCCAACCTGTCGCTACTCAGAGCCATGCTTCGTGCGACTTCGGGCCGATCGAGGCCGGGCTCCTCGTCTCTGGTTGGTTTTTTGAGGCCGCTGCGCCTATTTACCCTGGCGTGGACATCCTGGCCTTTTTCGGTGTCGCTGCTGGGCAGAAACACACCCTCCACTTGCATGTAGTAGAACAAGCGGGGACAGTAGGCGTATTCCGCCACATTCCGAGCCGACAAAAGCGATTCGTCCGTCATGAACGGGACCTCCGTCGCAGCGCCCTGTTTGCATCGGCTGCGCCGTCGGAGAAGTTTGGGCCCGATGGCGATGCGCTCGATAGCGATCCGTGTGCAGTCAGGCTGTGGCGCGAATACCCAGGTGTACACGCCGAGGCAGACCGTCGGGCAGGAGCTTCAATGGGGCCGCGGCGACGGAGCCGCGGATACGCGGGTGCCCTGCGAAGAAGTGGCACTTGTCTTAGTGAAGGGTATCAAGGGTTCGCCCGAGGGACTTCCGAGTATCGGTGCTCATCTAGCCACAGTTGCGTACAGGCTCTCTCACCGAAGTTGGTGGCAACGGGCGCTGGCTGTGGAACCCATTCTACGACCGGCGCCTACCCCAGCCGTGTCCCCTGCAATGCCAAGAACACCCGCTCCGCGGTCAACGGCAGCTCCGTGATCCGCACCCCGGTCGCGTCGTGGACCGCGTTGGCGATGGCGGCCGCGGTGGCGATGGTGGGCGGCTCGCCCAGGCCCTTGGCGCCGAACGGGCCTGTGGGCGTGGGCTCCTCCACCAAGATGGGGTGGATGGCGGGGACGTCCAGCGCGGTGGGAATCATGTACTCGCTGAAGGTGCGCGCGCGGATCCGGCCCTCCTCCACCACGACCTCCTCCATCAGGGCGAACCCCAGGCCTATGGCCACGCCGCCCTCGATCTGGCCCTCGGCGGACTGAGGGTTCACCGCGGTGCCCACGTCGTGGGCCGCCCATAGACCCAGGACCTCGACCTCGCCGGTCTCGGTGTCGACCTCTACCTCGGCCACGTGGGTGGCATAGGCGAAGGTGCCGTACGCGGTGCCCTCGCCGGTGTCGGGGTCCAGGTCGCCGGCCGGTGGGTTGAACGAGCCGCTGCCCACCGCGAGGCGCCCGATGGCCCGGCACGCCGCGGCGGCGTCGCTGATGGGGACGCTACGCTCGGGGTCGTTGGCGACGTGGATGATGCCGTCGGTGACGACCAGGTTGTCTACCGGTTCGTCGAGTAGCTCGACCGCCCGGTTCAGCAGCACCTCCTTGGCCTGGGCTGAGGCGATGCGGCAGGCGTTCCCCGAGATGTAGGTCTGGCGGCTGGCGGAGCTCACACCGGCCTCGGGGGTGATGCCGGTGTCGGCCACCACCACGTGGATCCGGTCGAGGGAGATGCCCAGCTCGGTGGCGGCGATCTGCGCGAGGACGGTGGTCGAGCCCTGTCCCATGTCGGCCGCGCCGCAGTAGACGGTAGCGGAGCCGTCCTCCATCACCTCGACGAAGGCACTGGAGGGGTTGGGCTTGCCTGTGTTGCCGATGCCGTAGTAGATGGAGGCGGTGCCGCGGCCGCGGAGCTTCATCGGGGGTCGCCTCCTTGGTGCCCGGCGGCTTTGGGTGGCGCGTCAGAGTCCGCGGGCGCCGTGTCGGGGTCGCCGGAGACGGTGGCGCCCACAGCCGCCGCCCACTCCAGACTCGCCTCGGTCGCTGCTTCGAGGGTCTCCAGGAACCCCTCCGGGTCCCCGATGACCTGCCGGGTGAGCGTGGTGGACTGCCCGCGCTGGTAGCCGTTCAGCCGCCGGACCTCCAGCGGAGACAGTCCCGCCTTGGCCGCCAGCATGTCCATCAGCTGTTCGCTCGCGAAGGCCAACTGGGGTGTCCCAAAGCCGCGCATGGCCCCGGCGATGGGGTTGTTGGTGTAGGCGGCGAACGCGTCCACGGTGGCGTTCTGCACGCTGTAGGGCCCGAACGCCGACACGGCGCACCGCGTCACCACGGCGAACGAGTAGGAGGCATATGCCCCCGAGTCCGCCGCGATGCGCGCCTCCCCGGCGATCAGCCGTCCCGAGGTGTCGGCCCCCAGCTTCATGGTCACTGTGATGGGGTGGCGCTTCGGCGTGGCCAGCATCGACTCGGCCCGCGTGTAGACGAGCTTGACCGGGCGCCGGGTCTTCACCGCCAGCAGGGAGATGTACGGATGAACGGAAAGGTCGATCTTCCCGCCGAAGGCGCCGCCCACTGTGGCCTGCTTCAACCGCACCCGGTTGACCGGCCAACTCAGCATGGCCGCGATCTCGCCGCGCTGGTAATGGACTCCCTGGCTGACGCTGTGGATCAGCAGCCCGCCCTCGTCCAGCATGGCAAGGCCGGCCTCGGGCTCGAGGTAGGCGTGCTCGATGAGGGGGGTGCGGAAGGTGCCCTCGACCACATGAGCCGCCTCCGCGAAGGCCGCCGCCGGGTCACCCTTGCGCACGGAGCGCTTCAGCAGCAGGTTGCCCTTCCCGTGGACCAGGGGAGCGCCGTCCGCCAGCGCCTCCTCCACGGTGAACACGGGCGGCAGTGGCTCGTAGTCGACGTCGATGAGCTTCAGGGCCTCGCCGGCGATGGCAGGTGTCTCGGCGGCCACCGCGGCCACCGCTTCCCCGATGAACCGCACCTTGCCGTGGGCCAGGTACGGCTGGTCCTTCATGATGATGCCGTAGGTCATGCGCCCGGGGACGTTCGCGCTGGTGACCACGCCCCACACGCCTGGGAGCGCCTCGGCTTTCGTCGTGTCGATCGAGCGGATGAGCGCGTGCGCGTGCGGGCTTCGCAGTACCTTGGCGTGCAGCATTCCGGGCACGTAGAGGTCGTCGCCGAACCTCGCTTCGCCGAGCACCTTGGGCACCGCGTCCAACCGAGGGACGCTGGTGCCCACGTGCCCGAGCGTCGCCGCGGCAGGGGAGACCGCGGCGCTGTGGACAGAGGGCGCCGCCTCCGCCTGCGAGGCGGAGGCGGCCGACAGGGGGGGAGTCGCGCCGGCGGTGAGGGCCGGCGAAAGGTCGGGTGCCGGGGTTGCGACGCCAGTAGTCGTGGTCGCGGAAGCGGCGGCGATCGCGGTGGTGGCGGCATCGCCAAGGTTCTGGGCCGCCCGCTGCACCGCGTCCACGATCTTCGAGTAGCCCGTGCACCGGCACAGGTTGCCCGAGATAGCCTGGCGGATGGCCTGCTCGTCGGGATCGGGGTCCTGGTCCAACAGTGCCTTGGCCTTGAGGACCATCCCTGGGGTGCAGTAGCCGCACTGCACGGCCCCGGCGTCGATGAAGGCCTGCTGGATGGGGTGCAGGCGGGTGGCGTCGCCCATGCCCTCGATGGTCAGGACGGTGGCTCCCGTCGCCTTCACGGCCGGATACAGGCACGAGTCCACGGGCACGCCGTCCACCAGGACGGTGCAGGCGCCGCACTCGCCTTCGGAACAGCCCCGCTTGGTGCCGGTCAACCCCAGGTCGTCGCGGAGGATGTCCAGCAGGGAGGCGCCGGGGTCTACGTAGACGGCGCAGGGTCGGCCGTTGAGGGTGAACTCGAGGTGGTGGCGGCTCATCGGGCGCCTCCGGGAGTGTTGCCGGTCGTGGCGGGGCCCGCGGTGTGGCCGGATGCGTTGGTCGCCGAGGCGGGGGCCGAAGTGGCGGCTTCCAACGCCCTCCGCACCAGCACCTCCACCATGAACTGGCGATAGAGGGCGCACGAGCGGATGCTGTCCCGGCAGACGGCTGTGGTCAAGGCGGTGTGGGCTGCCAGGTCGATGGCCTCACGCGTGGGTTCCTTGCCACGCAGCACGGCCTCGGCCTCGTCGGCCCGCCAGGGCGTCACGGCCACTGGGCCCACGCTGATGCCCACGTCGTAGCATTCGGGACCGTCGTTGCGCCACACGGCCGCGGCAGCGTTTAGTACGGGCAGGGCCAGAGCCTTGCGCTTGGCCAGTCGCTGGAAGCCGCTCCCGCTGGGGATGGGGAACGAGAACCCGGTGACGATCTCCCGCGACGTGTCCACGGTCGACCGACCCACTCCGGCATACAGAGAGAGCAGGTCGGCGGTGCGGGGGCCGTCAGGCCCCAGGATGTGGGCGGTGGCTCGCAGCGCGGTCAGGGCGATGGCAGTGTCGGCGGCGGGCAGGGCGTTCACCACGTTGCCGCCCACGGTGCCCAGGTTGCGGATCTGAGGGGAGCCGACGGAGGCGGCGGCCGCGGACAGCGCCGCCGCCTTCCGTCGGAGCAGGGAAGACCTCGCCAGATCGGTGTGTGTGCACAGCGCCCCGACGTGCAGGTAGCCGTCGCGCTCCTCGATATAGCGGAGGTCCTTGACCCGGCTGATATCCACCATCGTGGTGGTCTCAGGGAGCTTGGAGTCCAGCGTCAGGTCGGTCCCGCCCGCGATCACGCGACCGGTGCCATCCAGCTCGGCGAGCAGGGACAGCGCCTGGTCGGCGGTCTCGGCGATGAGGTATGCGGCACAGCGCATGAGTGCACCACCTGATAGAGCGGGCTCACCCCCCGGATCGGCGGTCGAGGGGGTGAGACCCGCGGTCGTAGACTGGTTAGAGGGCGCCCAACTCCTTCGCCACCTTGATGGCCGCGCCGGCGTCGGAAGCATAGCCGTCGGCGCCGATGTGGTCGGCGTAGGCCTGGGTGACCGGTGCGCCGCCGATCAGCACGTGGACCTGTCCCCGGAGGCCGGCAGCGTCCACCGCCTCGATGGTGGACTTCATCATGGGCATGGTGGTGGTGAGCAGGGCGCTCATACCCAGGAAGTTCGCGCCCGTCTCCCGCAGTTTCTCCACGAACACGGCGGGCTCGACGTTGATGCCGATGTCCACCACGTTGAAGCCGGCGCTGCCCAGCAGCATGGCCACCAGGTTCTTGCCGATGTCGTGCAGATCGCCCTTGACCGTCCCGATCACCACGATGCCCGACGCCTGCATGTCCTTGGACTCAAGCAGGGGCCGCAGGATACCCAGCCCCGCCTCCATGGTCTTGGCGGCGCGGAGCACCTCGGGGATGAACATGTCCTCGGACTCCATCTTGGCTCCGACGATGTCCATGGCGGCCATCAGGCCGTTCTGCAGCACGTCCTGGGCGGACATGCCCTCGTCCAAGGCCTGTTGCACCTCGGCGAGGACGGCGTCCTTCCTACCGGTCTCGATGTTGAGCTTGAGGTCGTCCAAGAGCGACATGGGCACTCCTTGTATCGCGGGTATCAGGGTCGGTGGATGGTCGGTGTTAGCCCAGCGTGGCCTTGGCATGGTCCACGACGGCGTTGAGGGCGGCGGCCACGTCGTCGCTCAGGACGGGCTCCTGGGGAGCCGCAATGATCTCCTCGTAGCGGGCCATGAGGCGCGAGTCCAGATCGCCCACGTTCTTGGTTACGAACACGTCGGGCGCCACGCGGGTCAACAACTTGGTCCCCCACACGTCGCGGCAGTAGTCGTAGGTATGGTCCTCGGTGAGGAAGGTGCCGCCGTGTTCGATGGCCATGAGGGTGTCCCAGCCGAGGACGGCGTCGTCGATGGGCTTGGGAATGACCAGCGTCTTCAGCAGGCCGAAGACCTCGTTGTCCAGGATGAGCTGCAGCGGGCTGATGCAGGTGGCCGTCTCGAACTGGCCCGCGGCGCCCAGTACCTCGGCGCCGGAGTAGGCGATGACGGTCGACTGGATGGCGGCCTCGACGGAGGCCTGCCGGTCCCATATGGGCGAGTCGCTACCGGCGCCGTAGGTGTGAGCCGGGACGCCAACCATCTGCTTGACCAACTGGATGGCCATGGACGCCCCGCGCAGGGCTTCGGGGGTCGAGTGGTTCACCCGGCCGTTCCGCATGTCCATCGTGAAGATGAGCGGCGTACCGATGACCGGATGACCCGGGGCCAGCAGGTTGGCGATGACCACCATCCCCATGATCTCGACCGCCGCGGTGAAGGCCGTGCCGATGGGCGTGACCGGCGAGGTGCCGCCTGCGCCGGGCAGGCTGCAGGCGTGGATGGGCATGCCCACCTTCGTCGCCGCCATGAAGACTTCGCAGTCCATGGGCTTGAAGGTGAACGGCGAGAGGGAGCAGCCGATGATGCTCATGATGGGGCGCTCGCGGAAGGCATCCTCCCCACCGCCGGCGATCAGGGCCATGTCGACCATCGAGCGCAGGCTGGTCTCGGAGTAGGGCTGCACCCAGGCGTGCTTGCCCAGCGAGCCCAGCAGGTGCCGGGTGGCGGCCACGTCGGCGTACTGCTGAGGCACGTCGTCCACGGAGGGGAAGGCGACGAAGCCGATGTTCTCCAGATTGCGGGCCACGGTGGCCCAGGTGTTCACGTCGGCAAGTTGCACCGGACGGGTCTCCGTGGCGCCCGGGACCAGCCAGCGGGTTGCGCCCGTGTTGGTGCGGGTGTGGAAGGCGCCCTGTGGATGAGGGAACTGCAGGTCGTTCTTCCCGTCGAGGGCAGCCAGCGTAAAGGCCTTGGGGGCCGTCTTGAGGGCGTCCTGCACCAGCGAGCGCCCGAACTTGGCGATCTGCGTGCCGTCGTCCACAGACGCGCCGGCGGCCTTCAGGGCCGCGAGGAGGCCGTCGTGCTCCACCTTGAAGCCCTTCGTCTCGGCGAAGGTGAGGGCCCTCTCGAAGAGGCCCGCTACCTGGTCATCGGTCAAGAACATGCCGTTGCTCCGTTCGTTCGGTGATGCCTGGGCGTCTCTGGTGACTGGTCGGTCGGTGACTACGTGTCAGTCGCTGACTATATGCGTGCGTCCGGCCAGCACGTCGGCCCGGCGCCGCAGAGCTTCGAGGTGTCCGTCGATCTGCGTGTAGAAGTCGCGGGTCATGGTGTACTCGATAGGAGCCACCAAGGCCGGGGTGGGCACCCAGGTGACGGCCCCCGTGGGTAACTGCTCAACGTCCACCATGAACGTGATGCCGCCGCCGGGGTAGAGGAACGCCTCGGCCCCGCCCACGGTCAGACGGACCCGGCCGTCGTGTACCGCCTGGGTGAGCTTCACCGGGAACTTAGTGACCCCCGCCCGGGCACTGCCGCCCGCCCCACACACCAGCAGCGCCGACACGCGGGTCTGCTGCGCGTTCGCGCGGATGACCTCCATGGCCTTGTGGGCCTCGGGGGTCAGGTCCAGCTGCTCCCAGGTGCCGTCGGGCCGCAGTTGCAGGCGGAAGCCCGCCTCGCCGGCGGTGTCGGTCACGAAGAGGGTCATACCCGGCTCGAGCGGCCGGTCTGCACCCACCACCGCCGCCTCGGGCGTCAGGATGTCGGTGCCGCCGATGCCGCAGCCCGCCGTGCCGAAGTAGCGCCCGGCGGTGCTCTTGCAGCCCGCGGGGATCAGGCCGCTCCAGGTCATGCCCAGGGCCCGCCCGGCCGCATGCTCCGACAGGAGCCCGGTGATGTCCGGGTCCAGGATGATGACGTCGTCGGCCACCGCCCGCAGATAGGGCGCGAACATAGCCGTGGTGGCACTGCCGCAGCCGACGCGCATGACATCGGGCACCACACCGTTCACGATGGGTGCCTTACCCACTTCGGCGATGATGCGGGCCCCGCCCTCGATCTTGATCTCCACCGGCCGGAAGTTGCAGACGTCGGCCATTGTGCGGGCGGCTGTGGCGCCGGTGGGGCCATGCAGGGTGTGCACCCCACCGATAGCGAGCATCTTCGAGCCGTACTCCTCGGTCTCCAGCATGCCGACCACCCGGCCGTCGCGACGGATCTTCGCGCCCTCCTCGCCCAGGAGGACGTTCGTGTCCACCTTGAGCTTGACGTCGCTGTAGCTGAACGGGACCTCGCTGACGACGGTGACCACGTCGATGCCGTCGATGGTGTCCTCGACCACGTAGGGGGCAGGTTCGAAGCAGGGCGCGGTGGTGCCGGCGCCCACCCCGGTGACCAGGGGGTCTAGGACCAGTTCCTGACGGGGCCCCGAGTGGCTGGGCACAACCAGCGTGGTGGTGAGGGTGAGCGCCCCGGCTTCGTTGGCATAGCGGCGGCAGGCGCCCTTGAAGCCCGGCAGGATGTCACACCCTACCGGGCAGTGCGAGCAGTGGACCACCTGATCGGGCATGGCCTCGGGGAAGGCGATGGCCTCCCGCGGGCAGATCTTGACGCACAGCCGGCAATGCACGCAGGCGTCGCTGGGCACGGCCAACTTCTGCTCCATGGCGATAGCGTCGACAGGGCATTCGCGGGCACAGAGCTTGCACCCGGTGCAGCGTTCGGCGTCGACGATCACCATGATCGTCGGACCCCTCTCTCGTGGTGGCGCTCCCCCATGCCCGCCGTTCCTCTGTCTACTATGGGTGTGTCGTACTGCTGAACGATGTGGTGCCTCGGAGTGGCCTCAGGCCGTGCCCTCAGACGGTCGCCTTGCGCGTGGCCGGCGGCGTGTTGCGGCTGACCTTGGCCCTGACAACGCCGTCGATGAGCACGGCCGAGATGCCGGGCAGGTCGCCGTACGCGAGCGCCTCGAGAGCATCGGCTCCCGCCGAACCCATCGGGGCGTCGCAGATGACCAGGTCGGCCGCCTTGCCCACCTCGATGATGCCGGTGTCCAGCCCGAAGACCCGGGCGGTGGTGCCGGTGGCGCAGCAGATGGCGTCGGCCGGGTCGACGTCGGCCATGGAGGCCAGGAACGCGATGTTGCGCAGTATGCCCAGCGGGATTACGCCGGTGCCGGAGGGGGCGTCGTTGCCCAGGACCAGCCGGCCGAGTTCGCCGCGCTCTTTCAGTAGCCGGGCGGCCTGCGCCGCGGTCTTGAAGTTGCCGCACTGCACGATCTCGACGTTGAGGTCGGTATCGGTGATCACGTGCTCGATTTGGTCCGGCGAGACCGAGGTCGGGCCGCCGTTCAGATGGCACACCACGTCGGGCTTGACGGTGGCCACGTCAACGGCCGACACCGTCGTGCTCCCCGGGATCGACGTCCCGCCCGTGTGCATGAGCACCTTAAAACCGTGCTTGTGGGCCCACTCCACCATGGGAGCGGCTTCCACGGGGTCGTGGACCGTGCCCAGTCCCACCTCACCCACTAGCCAGCAGCCTTCGGCGGCCAAGTCGGCGAAGTCGGCCTCGGTGAGGCCCTTCTCCAGGATGAGGGCGCCGCCGTGCAGCTTCACGCCGGCGGGGCGGGCGTTCCTGGAGCTCAGGTAGCCCAGCAGGGCCAGCGCCTTGGCGCCGGCCGGGGTCTTGGGCCGGCCCGGGAAGTGGGCCTCGCCCGCGGAGATCATGGTGGTGACGCCGCCGTGCAGGCAGCTGTCGATGAAGTCCTGCTGTTTCTGGCGGGGCGTGTAGTCGCCGAACACCGGGTGCACGTGCGAGTCGATGAGACCCGGCATGACCGTGGTGTCCTGGGCGTCTATGGTGGAGTCGGCCCCCGCGACCAGTTCCGCGCCGCCGATGGCCGCTATCCTGCCGTCTTCGATGAGGATGGTGTCAGCGGTCAGGACCGGCTTGGCCAGGTCGCCCGACACCAGGATGCCGATGTTGGCTATGGCGAGCGTGCCCATCAGCGGAGCCCGTCCTCTCCCTTGATCTCGTTCACCTGCAGCCCGCCGATGCGGGGCAGCGGGCGGCCGCCATCGGTCAGGACGATAGCCACGACGATCTCGTCGGCGCGGGGCGCGTCGGGGAGGCGGACCTCCATCGCATCGTAGTGGGTCCGCACGAAGGCGGCGTCTTTGTAGTGCACGGGGACGTCCAGGCCGGTGCCCATGCCGCCGTACTTCTTGGCGGAGGGGATGATGGCCTTGCCGCCGCCGCAGACCTCGCGGAGGGGAGCACCCAGCTTGGGATGCAGGATGGCGGCCGCGTGCTCCAGTTCGCCGTGCTCGCCCACGATGGCGCCCTTGCCGTAGCTGTGAACGGGTGCGCCGTGCAGCGCGCCCGCCGCCAACTCGCCCAGCTGCCTGCCGAGGACCTCGCCCACGTCGGCAAGCTCGCCCAGGTCCTCCTGGTAGCCGCCCGCGAAGGGGTTCTTGATCACAGCCACCGCCGCCACCTTATGGATGGGGGTCTCGAGCTTCTGTCCCCCGTCCTCCCAGATCTCCTCGAGAATCGTGACCGTCTTGCGGATCTGCATGCCTACCCCGCTTTCCCCTTCCGCGGATGAGTATCGTCGTGTGCGGACCGCCGCCCCGTTTCGCCGTTTCGAGCGTCGGAGCGCCGGCCCGCGTGTCGCTGCCGGTCTACCATACGCCGGCCGCCGGGCTCCAGACCGGGGCCATCCCCTCTTCCTCAGCGCCCAGACCGCTCTTCTCCATCCAACGGCTGACCACGACCTTCTTATCGGTGTAGAAGTCGATGGCGTCGTTGGCCCGGCCGCGCGTGGACCCGAAGAAGGAGAGCTTGCGCCCACCCACCGGGTAGAAGGAGATGGGGGCCGGGGTGCCGATGTTCACGCCCACCTGGCCCGTGTTGACCCGGTTGGCGAAGGAGCGGGCGTAGCGGCCGGTCTCGGTGTAGATGACCGCGGTGTGGCCGTACAGGCTCGCGTTGATGATATTGACGGCCTCGGACAGGTCCTTGACCGGGCGGATGCAGCGGACGGGGCCGAAGGCCTCTTCCTCCCAGATCTCCATGCCCGGCTGGGCCTCGATGATGGTGGGAGCTATGAAGTAACCGTTCGGGCAGCCCTGGACGGTGGGGTTGCGGCCGTCCAGCAGGATCGTGGCGCCGTCGGCTTCGGCCTTGTCGACCATGGCCACCAGGTTGTTCAGCGCCCGCTGGCTGACCACCGGGCCCAGGGTGGTGGAGGGGTCCATGCCGTCGCCCAGCTTCAGAGCCTTGGCCTGCGCGATGAACTTCTCCTTGAACTGGTCGTAGACCGACTCCTGCACCAGGACGTTCGAAACGGCGAAGCAGCGCTCGCCCACGTGGCCGAAGCAGGAACTCACCACGTTCTTGACCGCCTCGTCCATCTTGGCGTCGTCCATGACCAGCACGTGGTTCTTGGCGCCGCCCTGCACCTGGGCGCGCTTGCCCTTGGAGCAGGCGGTGGAGTAGATGTGCAGCCCCACCTTCGACGAGCCCACGAAGCTCACACCGGCGATGTCCGGATGCGCGGTCAGGTGGTCGCCGATGGCGCCGCCGGCACCGTTGATGATGTTGATGACGCCGTCCGGGAAGCCGCACTGCGTGGCCAGCTTCACGATCAGGTGCGTGGTGACCGGGGTCGGGCTGGCCGGCTTGATGACTGTGGTGTTGCCGCAGGCGATGGCCCAGACGAAGTAGCTGGAGATCATCGCCGGGAAGTTGAACGGCGGCAGGACCAGGAACACGCCCAGGGGCTCGCGGACGATGTACTCGTCGACCCCATGGGCGATGTCCTCGGTGAAGAGACCCTTCATGGTCTGGGTCACGGCGCAGGCGTCCTCGACGTACTGCAGGGTCCGCGTCAGCTCGTCCCTAGCTTCGCGCAGGCCCTTGCCGTGCTCCTTGGTGATGGCTTCGGCCAGCTCGTCGGAGTGGTCGATCATCTTCTGGCGGAGGGAGAACATCATCGTGGCGCGCTCGGGCAGCGGGGTGCTGCGCCAGCCCCAGAAGGCGGACATGGCGGCGGCGACGGCGGTGTCGGCGTCCTCGAGGGTGGAGTTGGGGCACCGGGCGTAGACCTGGCCGTTGGCGGGGTTGATGACGTCGCGGTAGGAGCCGCCGGTCGGGGGGACCCACCGGCCAGCAATGTAGTTCGCGAGGGTGAGAGGGCCTTCGCCGAAGTCGGCGGTTAATTGATTAGAATCACTCACGGTGCTTCCCCTTCGATGTTCGGCATGAGCGGACGGTGTTCGCTTTAGCTGACATTCTGATAGCCTGGGAGCTGTTTGTCAAGCGCTAACGACTTCTTATCCCAAGTCGCACGAGCTAAGAGCGCACGGAGGGCTTGCGTGACGCCTCTATACCAACGTCCCTGCGATGCGGATGCAGGCCATGCGGGCCGCGCTGGGGACGGCGACAGTCCGGTCGTCTTCTGGAACCCTCAGCAGGTGTTAGAGGTGCAGCAGGGTCCGCTGAACCTGCGGATCGCCGCGCGCACCGGGGGAGAGGTCGACCGGCGGGCGGCTGAGGCGGCGGCTTCGGCTGCGTTGGCGGCGTTGGCGGGCCTCGCCCCTTACCGGCACGGGCTTTCCGTGCCCGCGGTGACGCTTACGCCGGATGCCACCTGGCCGCGGGTCGTCCGACTGATGGTGGAGGCGACTGCCGCCACCGGAGACGCCACCCTCACACCCATGGCCGCCGTCGCGGGCAGCATCGCTCAGGTCGCCCTGGAGGCGGGCGTCGCTGCCGGGGCCGGCACTATGACCGTGGAGAACGGCGGGGACATCGCCCTCACCGTGGCCCCGGGCGAACGCGTCCGGGTGGGGATAGCGCGGAGCATCGACGACCGTCGTCCGACCCACCGGTTGGTCGTGAGTGCGGGCGACGGGGTCGGGGGGGTCTGCTCGAGCGGACTGGGCGGCCGCAGTTTTACTCAGGGGGTGGCCGAGATGGCGGTGGCGGTCGCCGCCGCGGCTGCCCTGGCCGATGCCGGCGCCACCGTCCTGGCCAACGCGACCCTCGTGCCATATAGGAGTGTTCGCCAGACCCGGGCCGCGGATCTCGACCCGGACACGGACATCGCGGATCTGCTCGTGACCACAGCGGTGGGCGCGCTCCCCGATGAGGTCGTGCGGATCGCTCTGGCCCAGGCCGAGCGGGCGGCCCAGGATCTAATAGCGCGCGGGGTGCTCGTCGGGGCGTTCGTGCGCGTGCGGGGACGATCCTTGATGGTGCCGTCCACACTGGCGGAGCCGCTGGAGTAGGCGCCTGGCCGGTGGTCGCCCCGGCTCCGCGCGGCCTCGCCGGGAACCGGTCCTGACGCCGAGAGGTCTGCCCGGAGGCTCGCCGCCGCGTGTGCTACGGAGGCTTTGTACTGAGGGCCCAACAAGAACGGCTGAAGACCAGCTCCTTTCTGGCCGTCCGGGCTGTTGACTTCGGCGTTCCCCGTGTGTAGTATGCTACAAGCGAACAGTTTACGCGATACACGAACGGGGGAGCGGGGCAGCTACCTGTGTGGCGATGAGTGATGTTCGCGACGGGTTATCGAAAGCGAGGAGGCTTGTAGTGAGGCGTTTCCGTTGGATCATCGGTATCGGGATACTAGTCTTGCTTGTGGCTGCTACGGTCATCGGTTGCGGTGGCACCACCACTACCACTACTGCGGCCGGCACGGGTGACACCACCGCCACTACGGCTGCGACGGGTGACACCACCGCCACCACCGGCGGCGCTGCCGTT
>Ga0172371_10000338_pt1 | contig 71068 bp, 50 predicted proteins | sample Lak12m_FD_114543 | JGI IMG/M metagenome (GOLD analysis project Ga0172371, IMG submission 114543) | Freshwater microbial communities from Kabuno Bay, South-Kivu, Congo - kab_022012_12m | ecosystem: Environmental > Aquatic > Freshwater > Lake | place: Democratic Republic of the Congo: South-Kivu... | reverse complement strand
CAGGTCCGCGTCCCCCAGCGCTGCCCACTGTTCGGCCCCGTCTTTGGACGGGTGGGTTTTCCCGATGCTCGTGTAGAAGATCATCGGCACACCGTCGTCGCGGATCACGCAGCCGCCGGACCAGCAATGATCCTCCCCCTGCTCAATCGACGGCCAGATCGCAATGGGCAGATGTTCCCAGTGAAGCATGTCCCTGCTGCGGGCATGGCCCCAGCACACCCGGACATTCTCAACGTTCCAGCACAACTCTCCGAAGGGGTTCGTCTGGTAGAACATGTGGTACCAGCCACGGTGGAAGATCGGCCCGTTAGGGTCATTCATCCACCCTGCCCGCGCGTGGAAATGATACCGCGGACGGCGCGGATCTGCTTTTGCCATGCTCTCCAAACCACGAACCGCCTCCTCCGCATCATGGATAGTGTGATCTTTTCTTCCCTCGCCAGACATGGCTTACCTCCCCTGCCGGTCTTACTCCCGACAACCTAGTAGGCGTTCCACGGATTGTACCGATCCACGTTCAGGTCATGAATGCGCAAGGTGTCATGCCCGACCGGCCCCTGGATCTTTCCGCTCGCCAGCTTCTCAACATAGCGCCGGTCCCCGTAGTGCCTGATGTTCTCCCAATCCCGCGCAAACCACTGGTTGGTATCCCAGAAATAGGCGCCATCCAGTCCCGCTTTGTGGATCGCGAGCATTCGCCGGGCACGTGTCGCCGGTTCGGCGGGCGGCCAGAAAGTGCCATGTCCCGCGCAGCCACCGAGGTAGATCCTTGCAGTGCCGTAGGACTTCAGTTTCAGGACCGGCTTCAGGTCGTCCTGGTTGATCGGCGGCTGTTTCGTCCGCCGCGTGTAGGCCGGGTTGTCTTCGTGTCCTGCACCGACGTGCACGGACTCGAACAAGCCCCGCTTCACGCACATCTCGATATCCAGCCCACGCAACCTGTTTTCCCGGAAGTTCCGCGGCACGATACACGACAGCGCCTTCCCGTAACGCGCCAACATGGCCTGCACACGTGCAATGAAGTCCGCCAGCATCTCTTGGCGCACGACCAGGAGTTCCGGTGAGTCCACTTCCTGCGGCAAACGCGGTGCGCGGCCATGGCGGCGCTTGAACTCGCGCAGCACCGGTTCCTCACAGATCATCAGCGGCAGACCGCGGTTGAAGGCCAGGCAGATGCCGTCAGGCCTGTGTTTCAGGATATGCTCCAGGTAGGACAGGATGTGGTCCTGCGTTTCCGGATATGCATAACTGATGCGCTTGACCTCCTTACCGAACTCGTCGCGGCAGTGCAATCGCTGGTTGGTCTTGTAGAAACGTGAACCGGCGCCATGGTGAGGAAATGGTCCGTAGAACCCACCGACCCGGAAGTAGAAATGAATTTCCATGCCTGTGTCATGCGCGGCCTTGACGGCCACGGCCAGGGGCTCCTGCCCTTCCCTCCGTATGTTGCGAATGGCAGCAGCCACAAAGCGATCCGAGGTGCCGTAGAACCAGTATTTCCGGCTGTATGGAACGACAGTGTATTTCGTACCCGGTTCGGTTACCAGGTCGCCACCCCCGTAGACGCCCCAGAGAACCCTGAAGAAGTTGCTGTCGCGATAGGGCGTCAGGAAGCGGTAGATGTCCCTGGAAGTTGTCACACTGCCGCGCAGCAGGCCATCGCCGTCTTCGGTGGCCACCAAGTTGCGGGCATACTTCCCGGGTTCCTTGCACGGTTCCGCCCGGATATAGAACAGTGTGACCTCGCGTGGATCCAGCCCGCGCTTCGGCGCGATATGCAGCTTGCGGCCGGTCAGGTTGGCGGTATGCAGAGGGAAGTCACGGATCAGACCCCCTTGCGGACCGTCCAGGAGACGAGCCCCCTTCTCTCCGTCCAGCCAGACATCCATCGTTCCGCTGTGGCAGAAATGCAGGAGGTACCAGCCGGACAGTTTCAGATCCAGTACCAGTTCCCCGGCCGGACTGAGTGAACCTGTAGAGAGCCCGTTACCGCCGAAATCGTTCAACTCGTATTCGAACTGGATCCAGCCGGCGCCTATACCGGCAGCCGGGTGGAATCCGCCCCGCACCAGCTCGGGCAGGTTGGTGAAATAGATATCTTTCCCAACCCGTCGCCGCCCACTAGTCCCCCCGCGAGTCTTCTTCATGATTCGACCACCCCGTAAGTGATTGATTCCCTTCCGAGCCACCTGCCGCACAAGCAGTATCTTCATGTCTACCATCACCCACTGCGCCACGGAAGTCCAACAAGTTGTAAGGCATCAGTTATGGCAGGGCATGTAGGGCGCGACCTTGCCTGCGGTGAGCTTGTCGAACCGCGTCGCTGCCCACAAGGCCCGGACGCCCGCCTTCGCAGGAGGCTACGGCGCGGCAGGTAAAGTCCGGCCCTACGCGTCCTTGCCCCCGCGTTACCGGGGGGTATCCTCACCATGGCCATTTCGCTGGCCATGGGGTGGCGTCGCATGTACGCTGCGTTCGATCCGGAGGTATAGAGTGCGACATCGCACAACAGCATATCTCGCGTGTTTCATGTGCACAGCCTGGCTGGCGGCCACCGCCACGGCCGCCGTGCGACTGCCCAACTTCTTCGGCGACAACATGATTCTCCAGCGCGATCAGCCCGTACCCGTCTGGGGATGGGCCAACCCGGGCGACGAGATCACAGTCACTTTCGGCGGCCAGGCCAAGACCGCGCCGGTCGCTACCAACGGTACGTGGCGCGTCACTCTCGATCCCATGCCTGCCTCCGCCGAGCCACGGGAACTTGTTGTGCGGGCCAAGATCGAAGACCGGCAATGGAAGGTATCAAACGTACTCGTCGGTGAGGTGTGGCTGCTCAGCGGCGACTTCGGAGTGTATTTTGAAATGTTTGCCTGCACCAATGCCTCCACGGAGCTTCCGGCTGCAAACCATCCGCAGTTGCGTCTTCTCAAGGTCTGGGCAAAGAGCAGCAACGAGCTGCTGGACGATATCCTCGGCGAATGGCGTGTCTGCACACCCGAAAACGTCCGTGGATTCTCCGGGCTTGCCTACTTCTACGGGCGTGCGCTCAACCGTGAACTCGGCGTGCCGATTGGCGTGATCGATGCCTCCTACCGCTACTCTGTCGCCAGGGGATGGATGCCACCCGCGGCGTTCCGGATGATCTCGGAGCTGAAGAAACCACGTGATAAGATGGACAGCTGGGATCCGACAACTCCCGTGGGGCAATCCGCATTCTCCGCAGCCGTCGCCCGTGTGGAATCCTGGATCCCCGCCGCGAGGGAGGCATACGCCGCCGGAAAGCCGATCCCGGAGCAACCGCTCCTGCCGGCACCCCTGGTCGCAACCGATAAGAACTACCTCTCCATCAGCGAACTGTCTCTCCATTACCAGGGTATGATTCACCCCCTCATCCCCATGCGCATCCGCGGCGTTGTCTGGTCGCTAGGCGAGAGTTCCTGCCTCGAACCCGACAAGTTCTTCTTCTACCTGAAGGGATTGATCCAGAGCTGGCGCCAGGCATGGGGCCAGGGCGATTTCCCGTTCTACATCGAGCTCCTGCCACGGGTGGGTGCCCCTGCTCTTAACCCGGTCCCGATTGACAGCTGGACCAGGATGCGTGAAGAACAGACAAAGTGCCTCGCCCTGCCTAACACCGGAGTGGCGGTAACATTCGACGTCAGCGACTACATGGCCGACAGTCGCAACCGCCAGGACGCCGGCGAACGGCTTGCCAGGATCGCGCTGGCGAGGGAATACTGGCGTCCCGTCATCTACAGCGGACCGCTATACAAGAGCCACCGTGTTGAGGGGAACCAGGTTGTGATCGAATTCGATCATGTCGGCGGTGGGCTGGTCGTCGGCGACAAGCGCGGGCTCGCGCCAATGGTTGAGGTGAAGGATGGCAAGCTCAATGGGTTTGCCGTTGCGGGCGACGACAGGAAGTGGGTCCTGGCTGACGCCAGTATCGCGGGCAACACCGTGGTCGTGCGCAGTGACAAAGTCGCATCCCCCGCAGCGGTCCGCTATGCCTACAGCTCCAATCCTGCAGGAGCGAGCCTGTACAACCGCGATGGCCTGCCAGCAGTGCCTTTCCGGACGGATGCGTGGGAACAATGAACAGAAAGACAAATAGCCCGTACGGGAACTCAGGACAGTCGAAGATACTCCGACAGAGCCATCTTCGCTCAGAAGCTACGACGGGCCAAGGCGGCGTGGCTACAGGACCGCTACCAGTGGCCTCCACGCTTGTTGTAGCCGCGGCGCTCAGTCGCCGCGCGGGCGTTCGAGCGGTCCTGGTCGCTGCGTGTTTAGGACTCGTCTGCCTCGCAACACCCGCGTGGGCCAAGGCCCGGACTGCGAAGATTTTCGGAGACAACATGGTTCTCCAGCGCGACCAACCGGTGCCCGTGTGGGGATGGACCGATCCCGGCGACGAGGTCACAGTCAGCTTCGCCGGCCAGACCAAAACTGTCCGGGCCGACACCAATGGGGCGTGGCGCGTAACCCTGAAGCGTATGCCAGCTTCAAGCGAGCCCCGCACCATGGTGATCACATCCAAGGCCGGGGATCCGGAAACAAGGATCGAAGGCATTCTTGTGGGCGAGGTCTGGTTCTGCAGCGGCCAGTCGAACATGGGGCTGGCGTTGCGCGATTGTTTCGGCGCTCCTGAGGAAATTGCCGCAGCCAACTATCCGCAGTTCCGCTTCTTTGTCGTCCCCGGCGGCGGCGCGCCTGTTCCGGCAACAGACCTCGGTGGCGGGCAATGGCAGGTATGTACGCCGCAGACGGCGGCCGATTTTGCAGGCACAGCCTATTTCTTCGGGCGCGCTCTGCACCGCGAGCTTAAGGTGCCCGTGGGACTGATCGAGTTCGACCGTGGCGCGACCGGTATCGAGGGTTGGGTACCACTAGTGGGCTACAAGGACTCAACCGTGCCGGCGCTGCAGGCCATGTACCGCGAAGCTGCGAGCTGGGATCCGCGATGTGACATCGGTCGACAGGCCCACGACAAGGCCTTTGCCGATATCGCAGCATGGATACCATTGGCGAAGGCCGCGATCCTGAACGGCAAGCCCGTGCCGCCCGAGCCGCTGCTGCCCGTTCCGTCCCGCCAGGTACCGGGCCCGACAACAACGTACAACGGCATCATTCACCCGCTGGTCCCCTACGCCATCCGCGGCGCTGCCTGGTACCACGGTGAGGCAAACCCGGGTGAAGGAGAGATCTACGAACAGAAGCTGGAGGCAATGATCACCGGCTGGCGGACGGCCTGGGATCAGGGTGATTTCCCCTTCTACCTCGTACAGCTTGCCAACGAAGGAAACACCGTGATCCAGCCGATGGAAGAGGAAACGTTCCGCTATGTGCCGGTCCGTGAAGCACAGCGACGCGCGCTTGACCTGCCCCGCACCGGCATGGCAGTTGCCATCGATCTTGGCGAGGACGCAAGCGGTCATCCGCGCAACAAGAAGGATGTCGGAGAACGGCTTGCCTTGTGCGCACTGGCCGACACCTACAAGCACAAGGTTCCGTTTTCCGGCCCGCTCTACCGTTCATCCCGCATCAAGGGCGACACCGTGGTCCTGCAGTTTGACCACGTCGGCGGCGGGCTTATGATCGGTGACAAGGACGGGCTGCAGCCTGTCCACGAGGTGACGAACGGCGTTACCAGGCTCTTTTCGATCGCGGGAGCGGATGGAGTGTGGCACTGGGCCGATGCACGGATTACCGGCAAGACCGTCGAGGTCCGAAGCGACAAGGTGCCGGTTCCCGTCAGGGTGCGGTATGCCTATTCGATGAATCCGAAGGGCAACAAGCTCTACAACCGGGAAGGTCTCCCGGCCTCCCCGTTCCGGACCGACGACTGGTGAGCCTCAATCCGGGTCGATTCAATTCTGGAGATGGGGCGACCTCGCCCCGTTCCTTGCTCTGTCCGTTTGAACGCCGCCGTTGAGGTTCCGAGCGGAGCGAGGTATCGGCGTCCATCCGCGTTCATCCCGCTTCGCCCTGCGGGCTACGCAGGACAAGTCGGCGGTTACACCTCTTTCCGAACTGCATCGCTCCGGGTGAGGCGAGGCTGCTTGGCTCACGAGCTTCTGAGCGCAGGGATGCCGAGCCGTCGCCGCCACCGCACTACCGGGAACACCATCCGGCCATTTGTCGCTTGAAACCCCTTCACGAATCCTGTACCGGCACACGCCCATGACGTCAGATCCGGACATCCAGGCCCTGCTTTCCGCGCGACTGACGAAGAAGCAGACGAGGACATCCCTTGAATGGTTCACCTGGAACACGGGATTCAGGGCAGTATTCGACATCATATGCGGTGGCGCGACTTTCGTGTTCGTGGCGTTCGCGGGAACGCTGGGAATCGAAGGCGAACAGATGGGATGGGTAACCACCCTTATCAGCGTCGCATGCATCCTGCAGATGGCTGCCATTCCCATCGGCCGCCGCGCCGAAAACAAGAAACGGTTTATGCTGGGGATGGCCGTTGCGGAACCGGTCTTCTTTATCCTGGCCATCATGCTTGTGCTGCTGCTTCCCCCATCGATACGCCTGTATGCCCTTGCCGTGGCCATCTTCCTCTCGACCGCGTCGTTCAATATCTCACGGCCGCATACCGACGAATGGTTCGCATCGATTATCCCCGCCGGCCTGCGCGGACGTTATATCGGGCGGCGTCTTCAGATCTATTCGGCTGTCATCATCCTGGTAACGCTGGTCGTAGGATGGCTCGTGGACCATGTGATCGGCAAGGACAGCATGAAGGGGCTGGCCCTTCTTCTCGCTGCAGGCGGCATAAGCGGGTTCATGTCCGTGGTTGTGCTGGTCGGAGCCACGGTGCCGGCGATTTCAAAGGCCACGGTATCCACGGCAAATGCATTCCGCGGTGTCCTCAAGACGCGCGGGTTCATCCGGTTCCTGGTGGTGGTGCTCCTGTTCAACCTGCCGTTCAATTTCGCCTGCCCCTACTACCAGGTATTCAACCTCCAGATCGCCTGCATGCCGGCAACCATGATCGCCCTGATGCAGGCCGGGTACTTCACCGTCAAAATCATAATGCTCCCGACGCTCGGCAGGATGGTGGATCGATGGGGCGCAGTCAGGGTGCTCGTTCTGTGCGGCGTCATGTACACGGTGTTCTTCACCGTGTTCCCGTTCTGCGGACCGGGACGTTACTGGCCGCTGATGCTCGCATGGACGCTGGTAGGCGCGGTGGATGCCTCGTACAACCTGGCCAGCCAGATCCTGCTCTGGGAATCGATACCACACGTGCCTTCCCGTTCCGCCTATTTCGCCCTGTTCAATTTCGGCACACTGATCACATACGGGATCGGCAGCGCATTGGCTGTACCGGTGTTGAACGCCCTGAAAGGCATGAACTTCACCGTGGGTCCGTTCTCGCTGGGGAACTTCCACATCCTGTACATCGGCTGCATGGTAATGATGGCGGCAACCACCTTCGCGGTACGGTTGCTCAAGCCGCGACAGGTATCTACGGCAGGATAGTGTGCTGTCTCTCAATTGACTACGCGTTACCTCTCTGTATCCTTCCGCGTAGGGCCGGTTTTAACGCATGAGGCAGGGAATTCGAACCTGCCGCCGGATCCATATTCCCACAGGTAGGGCGGGGCCGCCGGACCCGCCGAAAGCAGAGCGGCGCGTGCAGCGCCCGCGCCCTACCCACTCCCGTGCTCGTCCTTCGGGCTTCGCACCCTAACCCTATTCTCGCCTGCCAGGCGAGGAGTTCCCGCCACAGGCGGGCCTGCCTGCGGCACGGTTCACGGTCACCGAGGGAGACATTAACGTCGACGGCCGCCGATGAGGCCGGCCCGCATGAGGTAATAGAGCAGCGTCATCAGTGCGGTCACGGTGCCGGCCACGTAGGTCAGGAAAGCCGCATTCAGAACCTGTCCTGCCATGGATGCTTCTTCAGGCGCCACGATGCCGGAGCGCACCATCAACGACTTGGCCCTTGCGCTGGCATTCCACTCCACCGGCAACGTGATCAACGTGAACAGTACGACTCCTGCAAACAGCATTATTCCCAGTTTGATCAGCGGCATTGACCCGAACATGAACCCCAACGGCAGGAGAATGTATGGGGCATAGCTGCCGATCTGGGCCACGGGCACCATGGCCGACCTCAACGCAAGCGGGGCATATCGCCCGGCATGCTGCAGCGCATGCCCAGCTTCGTGGCAAGCAACGCCGATCGCGGAGAGTGAAGACGACTGGAACACACCGGGGGAGAGCCGCAAGGTATGTGAAGATGGATCGTAGTGGTCGGTCATGAAACCGCTCACCGGTTCGATGGCGACGCCTTGAACACCTTCGGACTGGAGCAACAGTTGCGCTGCCTGTGCCCCGGTGACACCTGACCTGGATCCGCGCTTCGAGAAACGTGCAAACGTGACCTGCGTGTAGACGGTGGCCGCAAGCGCAAGGAACATGGCCGGCAACATGAACACTATGAACCCGTATCCCATCAGTCATCCCCTTGCGCCTGAGCAGGCCGGCTCCGTTAACCGGAGCCGGCACATATCCTTCCCCTTATTCGGACTTTATGTCTATCGTCATCCTTTGCACCTCACGGATTAGCATCGTGTATGCCACATTGTTGCCGGCGATTCCCATTGCATGTCGTAACACATTCACAGACAACATATTACATCACAAGTTCGGGATGACATACTCTACAACTATGAGTTCTGCTGTCTCACTAACTGTGTCACTATTCTGGTAACAATCGGGTCACTTTGTCACACCCTTGGGTGATTCAGCCGCGACCTTGGTGTTGAGTCCGTTGTGTTGTTGGAAGGAGGCGTGCTTCTTGACCGATCCACACCAGACGTGGAAGAATACTCGCGCTATAGGAATCATGAACCGGGAATACAGCCTATGACAAAAAGATCCACGCTTCTCAGACTCGGAGTCAACATTGACCATGTGGCAACGCTCAGGCAGGCAAGGAAGGTCTCCTACCCCGATGTGGTAGCCGCAGGGAAGTGTTGCGAAACGGCCGGGGCCCACGGTATCACCGTTCATCTTCGCGAAGACAGGCGCCACATCCAGGACCGGGATGTTTACGATCTCCGGAAGTCGCTCGGAATCTCCCTCAACCTGGAAATGGCGAATACGCCGGCCATAGTCAGGGTTGCGCTTGACGTCAGGCCTGATGAAGTCTGCCTCGTTCCCGAGAAGAGACAGGAACTGACCACCGAGGGAGGGCTTGATGTGGCCGGACAGAAGAAAGCGCTCTCGGCCACGATCAAGTCGCTTCGTGCTGCCGGGGTCTGCGTAAGCCTGTTTGTCGATCCTGATCTTGAACAGATGGAGGCCGCGGCCGAAAGCGGCGCCTCCTATGTTGAGCTCCACACGGGGACATACTGCAACAAGGCCGGGGATGCTGCCGGCCGGGAACTGGACCGCCTCGTCGAGGCGGCCATGCGCGCACACGGGCTTGGACTCAAGGTCAACGCCGGGCACGGCATCAATCGCGCAAACATCGCCGGGATCCTCGACATACCCCATCTCGACACCCTCAATATCGGCCACAGCATCGTTGCAGACGCCGTGTTCACAGGCCTGGCCGGGGCTGTGAAGGCCATGCTCAAGGCCATGGCCGCCTACCGTGGAGGAAGAACGTGACGAGACCGGCACAGAAAAACGTTCTTGGCATCGGCATTGATCTTGTCGAGAACGACCGGATGCAGGAGATGGTCGACAGGTGGGGCGCCCGCTTCAAGGACAAGGTCTTCCTGTCAGAGGAACAGCAGTACTGCGAAACCAAGCCGATGCCGTGCCGCCACTACGCTGGGCGTTTCGCGGTGAAGGAGGCGGTTTCCAAGGCATTTGGCACCGGGCTCGGACCGCAGATCGGGTGGCTTGATATCGAGGTAGTGCGCAACGGCGACACCGGGGCTCCGTCGGTGAGGCTGAGCAACAGGGCCCGCCGCTGGGCTGATTCACGCGGCGTCGGACAGGTACTCGTCAGCCTTTCCCACACGCGACACTATGCCGTGGCACATGCGCTCCTGCTGGCCGGACCACACAAACGGAAGAAGAAGTGAAAACAGTTTCCCGTGAACAAATGCGTGAGCTCGAAGCACGGACGATTGCCGATTTCGGCGTTCCCGGCTCCGTGCTTATGGACCGCGCCGGCCTGGGCGTGGCGGAGACCGTTCACCGCCTTTCATCCCTGCGCAGCACCGGCAAGGCTCCCGTGCTGGTGTGCGCCGGCAAGGGCAACAACGGAGGCGACGCGTTCGTGACGGCAAGGTACCTCCACGGGTGGGGGTACCAGGTGTCTGTTGCCATGACGGCACGCGCGGCATCCCTGTCAGGCGATGCGAAGGATCACTGGACACGCATGTTCAAGGCCGGCGTGCCTTTCCTCGAGTTGCCGGAGGAAAGGAACTGGAACGGCCAGCTGACAAGCCCTTCAGCAAATCCCCCGGTTGTTGTGGACGGCATACTGGGGACCGGTATTCAGGGCCCGCCCACGGGAGTTCCCCTCGCCGCGATCCGACATGTCAACGCCATGCGGCAGAAGAGTCCTGTAGTGGCCATTGACGTGCCATCCGGCCTGAATGCCGACACCGGAAGGGCGGAGGGTGAAACAGTCCGCGCCGACATCACGGTCACGATGGGCCTGCCCAAGAAAGGCTTCACTGAGCCTGATGCCATCGAGTACATGGGAACACTGGAGGTCGTAGATATCGGCATCCCCGACTCACTTCTTTCCACCGTGTCATCAGACATGCAGGTGGTAACCGCCGCCGGGTGTGCGTCCCTGTTGCCGCAGCGGGCCCGCGCTTCCCATAAGGGCGATTTCGGACACGTGCTTGTGGTTGGTGGCGCCGCCGGTTTCGCCGGCGCGCCCGCGCTTGCGGCAATGGCGGCACTTCGTTCAGGCGCCGGCCTGGTCAGCGCCCTCGTACCGCGCAGCATCGCCGGGATCGTGGCCGGGTTTGCCCCCGAGGTAATGGTACATCCAGGCCTGGAAACATCCTCCGGTTCGTTGAGCGCGGAGGCGCTGGCAGGAAGGAAACATCCGCTGGGCGATTTCACCGCCATAGTGGCCGGCCCGGGGCTGACGCGGCACCCCGACTCACTTGCAGTCGTGGAATACATTCTTCGCGAGACCAGGTGCGTGCTTGTGCTTGATGCAGATGCCCTGAACGCGCTTGCGGGCCGGATCGACAGGGCTTTGCAGGCCTGTCGCCCGGAACGCGTCATCCTAACCCCCCACCCCGGCGAAATGGCAAGATTGCTGGGTTGCACTGCAGCCAATGTACAGGCTGGCAGGCGTGCAGCAGCCCTGCAGTGCACCGAAAGAACCGGCGCAGTCACGGTGCTAAAAGGCGCAGGAACGCTCATTGCCGCCAGCGGACGACCACTGGAGATCAACCTCACAGGAAATCCCGGGCTGGCCACGGCCGCCACCGGCGATGTGCTTGCGGGCCTCATCGGCGGGCTCGCAGCACAGGGCCTGAAACCGGAAGATGCGGGCCGTGCCGGTGTCCTCGTGCACGGTTGCGCAGGCGATGAAGCAGCATGGCTCGGATCCCAGGCCGGCATGACAGCCGGGGATGTGCTGGGCCGTATCCCCCATGTACTCCGACAGATTACCGGGAGATAATTTTTTGCAGATTGACAGGCAACCGCCCACGGGGAAGAATGCATCCATTTAAACGCCAAAATCCAAGGTGAATATGATGAAAACACAAGCCACAGCGAAGGCATCACCAGCAAAGACAAAGCAGTCCGTTCCGGAAAAGACAAAAACCGGCGCGATCCTGTTTGAGCTCGAGAACCTGTTGATCCACGGCAGACAGATAGAGTTCCAGGCCATCAAGAGCGTGCTTTCCGACAAGGGCATCAAGCTCTCGACGATGGAGTATGTCCGCGCGTGCATGGACAAGCCCAGCCGCGATTTCCTCACGACTCTCCTGGCTGACGCAGGAAAATCGCGCCTGTCAAAAGAGAAGATCGAGGAAGAACTTGAGGAGGCGGCGCACAAGGCAATCGGAAGCGGCAAGCACTCACCTCCTGCCCCGCTGATACACCTTATCAACGAGGCAGGCAAACGCGGCCATGTGATCGGCGCGCTGAGCAACTGGGACAAGGAGACCGCTGCCGGGCTTCTTTCACGCCTTGGCCTCGACATCCCCCGCAGCAATATCTACTCCTGCCGCGAGCACTGGAACCAGCCCGCTGTCGACGGGTGGCTGCGCCTCGCCAAAGCCGTTGGTGTCCCGCCCGGACGTTGCATGTGCCTTGTGACAGGGCTCAGATCCTATCGCGCAGCTCTCAGCGCCAGGATGCCGTGCATCGTTATGCCGGACGAATACACCTCCTACCAGGACTTCAGTGGCGCAGATATGCTGATCGAGGGATTCACGCAACACCATGGAGATGAGGTACTGTCCCTCCTGGAGACGCGTTGATGGCAACACAGCTGCAGGAAGCCCGCAACGGCCGGATGACTCCGGCAATGCGGGCGGCCGCTGCATCCGAGCACGTCCCCCCCGAAGTGGTTCTTTCCGAACTGGCGGCAGGCCGGGCCGTTCTACCCGCAAACCCGGCACACGCAGGTCTCCAGCCGGCCATTGCGGGCCGCAGATTCCGGACCAAGGTCAACGCCAACATCGGCCGTTCGACCGAGTGTTCAGGAACCGACGACGAACTCCAGAAAGTGCGGATAGCCCTTGATGCCGGCGCTGATTTCGTGATGGACCTCAGCGTCGGGCCGGACCTCGCAGCACTGCGACAGGCCATTGTCCGTGCATGCCCGATACCCCTCGGGACGGTCCCCGTCTATGAAGCAATGGCCCGGGCCGGCGGCGACACAGGCAGGATCAGCGAGGACCTGCTGCTTACCGTGGTCCGGGAGCAGGCCGAACAAGGCGTTGACTTCATGACGTTGCATGCCGGGCTACTGCAGCGTCATGTCCCATTGGCCCTCAAGCGCCGGATGGGCATCGTGAGCCGCGGGGGCGCAATACTCGCCGAGTGGATGATGCTCTACGACCGGGAAAACCCCTTCTATTCAAGATGGGATGATTTCATGAAGATCTGCCTGAAGCATGATGTCACCGTGTCGCTTGGCGACGGGCTGCGTCCGGGCTGCCTTGCCGATGCCAGCGATACAGCCCAGTTTGCCGAGCTTGATACCCTGGGCGATCTCGTTCGGCAATGCCGGGCGGCGGGAGTCCAGTGCATGGTGGAAGGCCCCGGTCATGTTCCTTTCAACGAGATACAGATGAACATGGAACGGCAGCAGAAGGTGTGCGATGGGGCCCCCTTCTATGTTCTTGGCCCGGTTGTCACCGACATATCGCCCGGCTATGACCACATCACATCAAGCATAGGCGCCACTGCAGCGGCATATTACGGCGCATCGCTCCTGTGCTACGTAACACCTGCGGAGCACCTCTGTCTCCCGCTTCCCGAGGACGTGCGAAACGGCGTCATCGCCCACCGCATAGCCGCCCACGCGGCGGACGTCGCTCGCGGCCTGCCCGGCTCGCGTGAAGCTGACGACGCGATGGCCAAAGCACGCGTCGAATTCGACTGGAATCGACAGTTCCAGCTTGCCCTCGACCCGGGCACTGCGAGGAAGCGCTACGAGGCAGCCAGGAAGCCCAACAATACCAAAGATGACCACTGCTCCATGTGCGGTCGCGACTTCTGCGCCGTACGCAGGAGTCGCGACCTTGCCAAACAGGAAAAGAAACCTGAGAGAACTTGACCGGTTCAAGGGATTGGCCCGGTTGGTTCGTGCGGTCCGTGTCCTGCGCGCTCCCGGGGGTTGCCCATGGGACCGTGAACAGACCCTGCGTTCCCTGAAACCTTTCCTGCTCGAGGAAACATACGAGTTGCTCGAGGTGATGGCTTCCCGGTCCCGCGGCAAGCACAGGGAAGAACTTGGCGACCTCCTCTTGCAGGTACTGTTGCAGACCGAGATCCGCCGCGAACAGGGTGCCTTCGACATTGACGATGTGGCGGACACGCTCACCGGGAAACTCATCCGGCGCCATCCCCACGTTTTCGGCTCCGCGACCGCCGCCAACAGCAGCGACGTCATACGTAACTGGGAGAAGATCAAGGCCAGGGAGAAGCCACAGCAGTACCGTTCTGCCATAGACGGTGTCCCGCGCCACATGCCGGCGCTGTTGAAGGCACAGAGGGTACAGTCGCGTGCCGCCCGCGTCGGCTTTGACTGGAAGAACATCCGGGATGTTATCCGCAAGGTCCGCGAGGAGGTCCGCGAAACCGGAGAAGCACTGGATTCCGGTGATATGACAGCCGCGGCCCGTGAGATAGGCGACCTGCTTTTTGCGACCGTGAACCTGGGCAGGCACTGCGGAGTGGAGGCGGAAGAAGCCCTGGAGCATGCCACGCGCAGGTTTGCAGGCAGATTCCGGCAGGTGGAAGACCGGGTACGCTCGGCCGGCAGGGAAATGAAGGCGTGTTCTCTACGCGAACTTGACGCGCACTGGGAAGCGGTTAAGAAGCTTGAGGCGGCTGTTTCGAGGAAAGCGCGCCGCGCAGTGACTTCGGAGGCAGGAACCCGCCGGCGCCGGAAGCAGCCGCAGCAGCAGACAGTTTCCCGGTGAGCAACTGCACTCTCTCGTGCTCAACCTTGAGCGTCTGCTTGACGCTTTCGATCTCAATCGCCATCCGCCTGCACTGCTCGTACAGCGCTGCAACGGCTGGATCCCTGAAATGACTGAGCGGTATGGTTTCACCGCTGTTCTGATTCGCGGCCTCGGTACTCGGATCAACAACGCCCTGGTCCACCAGGTACTTCAGCGCCGTCAGTGGCAGCGGTCCAAAGATCGAACCATCGGCAACTTTCACATACCAATCCATGGCAAGGGCGCGCAATTCCTTGGCACGACTCCAGGTCTTCCTGTCGCGGGATATTTCATGGTCCGGACCGATCCGGCAATCCGCCGCCCATTCCGCCAGCGCTTTGACACTGATGGGCCCGTATTCCTTCCCATCATCGAGCCGAAGGAACCATGACTCCTCAACGGGTTCAGGCATCGGCACATCGACCGGAGCTGCCTGCGCCGGCACAACCGTCGCGGCCTTCTGTCTTGCCTCAGCCAGCTCGCGCCTGGCGGCTTCCAGGTCCTTCTTCAGGGCATCAACCGTCGACGCACTGGATGCTGCGCCTGCGCGCATCTGTTCAATACGCCCGGCCAGCTCCTTGTCATGGGCAACCTTTTCCTCCTGCAGGCTCCGTATCTCTTCCTTGCGCGCCTGTATCTCCTTTTGCGCCGCATCAAGAAGTTGCGTGGAATTATCCCTGTCCTGCTGCAGCATCACCAGGCGATCATTCAGGTCGCGATCATTCTTCTTCGAATCTCCTGCAGCATCAGCAGCCTGCGCAGCGGCCGGCTCGCCCTTCTCTTCCTGTTTCCTGCCCGCCGCCTCATCGCGTTCCTTGAGAGCAAGTTCAGCTGCCTGCCTGGCGGCAAGCGCCTGTTCCAGTTCCTGTTGCTTTTGCGACATGCCTGCTTCCGCCGCCGCAAGCTTCTCCTTCCACACTTTCTCAGCCTCCATGGACTGCGATTCCAGCGCGCCTATGCGGTTCTTCAAATCATCCGGCTGATCAGCGGGCTTGCGCTTCTCCAGCTCTCCAACGAGCCTCTCAAGCCTGAACACTTCGCCCATGAGAGTCTTTTCGCGTTCTGCCGCAGTCTGACGCAGTGTCTCCATCGACTGTCGGACCTCCGCCAGGGTACGTGTTACTGATTCCAATTCCGCCTGCATCGGACCTGTGTCCTCCATCGCCTTATTTCTCTGCGCCGTCATATCAGCCACCTTTGCATCAAGGGCCTGTCGTTCCGTTTCCCATGCCGAGAGGGCGGCAGAATGGGTCTTCTCGTGGCCCGCCGCCTCCTGCCTCAGCGCCGCTTCAGACTGACGCACTTCCTCCAGGTTCGTGACAGTGAAGTCCAGCTCGGAACGAAGGAGCTTCTCGTCTTCCGTTGCCTTGGCAATCTGAACAGTCATGTCGGCAAGCTTGATTTCAAGGGCTTTTCGGTCCTCTTCCCACGACACCCGCGCCGCCGTTCCGGCTTTCATGTGCTCATTGTAGCGTGATTCTGTTTCATCCAGGCGGCTCTCTGTTTCGCCGCACAGGCGTTCGGACTCCTTGAGCCGCTCCCGTGTCCCTTTCAGCTCCCCCTGCAGTTCATGGACAGTCTTCTCCAGCTGCCCGGCGCGTTCGTCGGCTTCGGCCCGAACCTTCGCCACCTGTCCCTCAAGCTCCTTGCGTTTCGCATCCGCCTGTCCGGACAGCTTCTTCAGCTCGGCCTTGCTCTCTTTCAACTGTTCTTCAAGCTTCCGGGCACGGTTTTCCGTCTCCCCGAGTGCTGCCGTCCCCGATGCCACCGACTTCTCAAGCTCGGCCTTCTCAGCCTTTAGCGCAGCATTCGCGGCCTCAAGCCCGGCAACTGTCTTCCGCAACTTGTCAGCCTCGTGCTTTACCGCCTGGGTCTCGCCACGGGCAGCATCCCGTTCGGCCAAGGTCTTGTCCAATTTCTCCTGGCGGGTTTTCAAGTCCTGCTCAGACTGCTGGATCCTGTCCTGGTACGCCTTTGCACTGTCGGCCTTCTCTGCCTGCAGCGCCGCATTCGCGGCCTCAAGCCCGGCAACAGCCTTCTGCAGATCGGCCGTCGAGTCCTGCGCGGCCTTGAGTTCGCCACGGGCAGCATCCCGTTCGGCCAGGGTCCTGTCCAAATCCTCCCGGCGGGCCTGCAAGTCCTGTTCAAATTGCTGGAGACGGTCCTGGTGCGCCTTTGCAGTGTCGGCCTTCTCTGCCTGCAGCGCCTCGTTCGCAGCCTCAAGCCCGGCAAGCGCCTTCTGCAGATCGGCCGTTGAATCCTGCGCGGCCTTGAGTTCGCCACGGGCAGCGTCCCGTTCGGCCAGGGTCCTATCCAAATCCCCCTGGCGGGCTTTCAAGTCCTGCTCAGACTGCTGAATCCTGTCCTGGTACGCCTTTGCAGTGTCGGCCTTCTCTGCCTGCAGCGCCTCGTTCGCAGCCTCAAGCCCGGCAAGCGCCTTCTGCAGATCGGCCGTCGAATCCTGCGCGGCCTTGAGTTCGCCACGGGCAGCCCCTGTCTCCGCAGATGCTTTCTCAAGTTCTTCCTGCAATGACCTCAACTGCTGCTCCAGTTGTTGGGCCCTGCTCGCAGCCTCACTCGCTGATGTCTTCTCAGAAGCCAGGGTTTCGTTGGCCGATTTCAGCGCAGCTTCAGCCGATTCCCTGGCTTTCTCGGACTCGGCCAGGCGGTTCTCAACAGCAGCCTTGGCAGCCTTCTCCTCAGCAAGCGCTGTCTCCAGCTTGTGCCTGTCTGACTTTCCGCGCCCGATCGCCTGTTCAGCCTTGTGCTTCGACTCGGCAATTGAGCGTTCCAGTTCCCCCGCCCGCGCCTGCAACTCATCAACAAGCTTGTTCTTCTGATCGAGCTCGCCCTTTACCCGTTCAATTTCCTGGCCCTTGCTTCCATGGGCGAGTTCTACCTGCTCGATACGGGTTCGCAGCTCGGCTTCGCGGCCACAGGCGGCTTTTTCCTGCTTCTGGAGTTCCGACAGTGCCTGTTCCCGCGCTGATTCCGCATCAGCGACACGCTTGTTCAGGGCGAGTAGCTCCTCCCGGGCCGTTTTCACATCCGCAAGGGCAGCATCTCGTTCGGCAGTCACACCACGAACGGCTTCATCGACGTCCTGTGTCTTCTGTTCCACCTTGCGTTCGGATTCGTCCAGCTTGTGCTGGAGATCAATGGAAATCTCTTTGATCTTCAGAAACTCCGACTGGAGTTCTTCCACCGTGGCCAGTACTTCGTCGCGCTCTTTTGTCACGGTTTCCAGACGGCGAACCTGTTCGGCCCCCGTGCTGGACACTTCGGCTTTGTGGGTCTTCAACGCTTCGTGAAGCTGCTCAACTTCGCCGCTAAGGGCATCGATACGGCTCCGTGCTTCCCGGCCGGTTTCCTCCAGCTCGGCTTCCCTGTGTTCCCACACTTCGAGGTCCGCGGCCCGGGCTTCACGCTCGTCGCCAAGCGCCTTTTCAAGCCCTGCAATGGTGCTTCCCGCGGCTGCCACACCCGCCTGCAGGGCTGACAACTGTTCCTGGGATTCTCCCTGTATCCTGGCAAGAGACGCCGCCAGTTCATCGCGTTCCTTCGCCAGCAATTCCTTCTCCCGCGCGGACAGCGATGCACGTTCCTCAGCTTCGGCAAGCGCCTTGCGTTTGGCGGCGATCATGCTTTCCGATTCGGACCGCGAGCTCTCAAGCTGGCTGGCAATCTCTGCAACCTGCTTCTCAAGGGACTGGCAACGTTCCCGCAGGGTCCCAGCGTCACGCGCAGCACCGGATGCCTCGTCTGCCTGCTTACGAACCGTTTCCAGCTGTCCGCGGCTTGACTGTGCTTCCCTGGTTCTTTCGTCGAGTGTTGCCTCAAGGGTCCGGACACGTGACTGCAGCAGTCTCTCAGAACGCAGGAGTTTTTCGCGCAACTCGTCGTTCTGCTCCTTCAGCATGGCAGCTTCCTGTCGCACCTCGGCAAGACGACGGTCCCGTTCTGTAATGTCCGTGGAAAGGCGTTCCAGCAGCGTGGCGAGTTCATCTTCGCGGGTTTTGACACGCTCAAGTTCCTCGTTGTGACGTACCCGCTCCTCGGCCATGGCCTTCTGGAGATCCGCCAGTTCGGCCGGAGCAATACCGGAGGACTCACCAAGCTTGGAGACATGGGTGCGCAACTCGCGCTGGCGGTTTTCGCTCTCCTGCCTCAGCTTCTGGTATGCGTCCTTCTGCTTCTTCAGCGTCTCCTGGAGCTCGTGCAATTCCTTGCTGCGCGTCTTGGTTTCCTCGGAGAGCTCTTCTGCAAGCTTGGTGAGCCTGGATTCCTTCTTTGGCCCTTCAGGGATCTTCTCCTCTTCACTCTCCGCTCGGACCTCTCCGGGTTTCGACACCGGGGCAACCTCTGGCGCCGCTGGTTTTGCAGGTTCCTGTGCCGGAGTCGCCGCGACAGGTTGTGCTTTGGCCGGTTCCGCAGGAATACTCTTCTCCTGGCGCACTGCTTTCTTCCCGGCAGGCGGTTCGCCTGCTTTGGTGCTGGCAGCAAACTCATCCCCGGCAGCAGTGACCGGATGCGAAACTATTGAGCCATGCTTAAGAAGGGAATGGGCCGGCACTTCCTTTCCCGTGGTCTTGTTTATCAGGATGGCGTCGGATTCTATGACACCGCGTTCAACCAGGTGTGGAGCAGCAAGAAGATTGAACGGACCATACTGGTCCCCGTTCTTGAGAGAGACCATCCAGTCCATCTTGAGATCCGGTATCGATTCAGCCGGTACCCATTCCTGCTGGTCGATGGATATGAAGTGTCCGGCTTGAACCCTGCCCTGTACCGCCCAGTCGCATAGCATGTTCAGGGGTACAGGACCGTATACCAGGTCGTCCCTTATCTTGAGATACCAGGTTGGCGAACCCTGGTCTGTACCTTTGAAGCCGTCATAGATCTTCGACATCCGTTCCCCCGCCCGTCAGGTATCAAATCTGCAAACGTCTCTATTCGGATAGTTTCGATATTCTGCGCGGATCGTCAAGCAAAAGCGCTGATTGCGACGTAATCAACCCGGTGGTAGTATGTAAAAATCATGTTTTACTCATCTGGAGAGCAAAGGTTTCACAGGCAACGCTGCCGGTGGCTGGACGCCCTGCTGGTCCTGTCCGCCGTGGCGTCAGTTCATGCCTATGCCGCAGGAGAACCAGCCATGAGCAGCAATCAGCAATCGATTGTGCACAATGCCAGGGGCGCGGGCCGATGGTTTCCGGTGGACCAGACCGAACTGCTGTCAATAGTCCGCGGATACACAGGAGATGAAAACCACCTGCCGTCGTTTTCGAACCGAATAGTCGCGGCCATATCACCGCATGCCGGTTTCATCTATTCCGGGCGGATCGCCGGAATCACCTTCAGATCCTTGAAAGATAACGCCTCCGTACCTGGTTTTTCACCCGAAACGGTAGTAATAGTAGGGTTCCCCCACCGGGTACCGGTAACGGGCGTTGCCCTGCTGGACGGTTCTGCCATTGTCACACCGCTCGGGAAGGCGGTACTGGACGAGGAAGGGGCGCGCCTGATGGTACAGGCATCAAAGATCATCCACTTTGATGCCAGGCCCCACGCCATGGAGCATTCGGCAGAGAACCAGGTCCCGTTTGCGCAGTTCGCCATTCCGGATTCACGCATGATCCTGGCCATCATGGGCGACCACAGTGACGAGACCGTCAACGAACTGGTCAAAGCACTCAAGGCCCTTGCCGCAAAGAAACGCGTTGTTGTGGTCGCCAGTACCGACCTGCTCCACGATCCCGACTATGACAAGGTGACGCGAACCGACAAGGCAACACTCAAAACCATCACAGGCCTGGAAGACACCCGCCTGCTCGCGAAATGGTCACCCACCGAGCAGGTCTGCTGCGGCATCGGACCCGTAGTAACTGCGATGCGTTTTGCCCGGTCGCAGGGTTGCCCCGGGGGCGTCCTTCTTCAGTACCGCAACAGCGGGGACGACTTCCCCGAGAGCCGCGGCCAATGGGTCGTCGGTTACGGGGCCGTTGTGTTTCCAGCCGGAAAAGAACGCTGAGACCAGTCAATATCACGAGTCATTCGTCGGCCTCCGGGTTTTTTGCGCTTGCCGCAAACCCGCACGTGATACTAGTTTGTCGCGATCGCATCTCGTCATGGCGCAACGCAACTGAACCACATAGAGGAGCCGGACATGGACTATGGACTAACCGAAACGCAGCAGATGATAAAGGAAGTCTGCCACAAGATCGCAGAAGAGAAGATCAAGCCGGTTCGCGAACACCATGATGAAACCGGCGAATTTCCATGGGACATTGTAAAGGTGTTTGCCGAAGCAGACCTGTTCCGCATCGCCATCGGCGAGGAGTACGGCGGGATGGGCGGCGGTGTCATGGACACCGTGGTTGCGGTCGAGGAACTGTCGAAGGTCGACGGAGGAATCTCCCTTGCGCTTGCGGCGACGGGCCTCGGGACATATCCCATACTGCTCTGTGCGTCGGACGAACAGAAAAAGAAATACCTGCCGCGCATTGCCGATGGCAAATCCCTTGCGGCATTCGGGTTGACGGAAGCCGCGGCAGGCAGCGATGCAGGCGGCATACGTACAACAGCCCTGCTTGACGGCAACGAATATGTCCTCAACGGGACCAAGCAGTGGATCACCAACGGCGGCGAAGCCGACATATACACGGTGATAGCAATGACCAACAAGGCCAAGGGCGCCCGCGGTGCAAGCGCCTTCATCGTGGAAAAGGGAACACCCGGGTTCACCTTCGGGAAGAAGGAGAACAAGATGGGCATCAGGGCATCGGCCACCCGTGAACTGGTCTTCCAGGATTGCCGTATTCCCAGGGAGAACCTGATTGCCAAGGAAGGGATGGGGTTCATCGTCGCCATGCGAACCCTTGACAAGTCAAGGCCGGGCGTAGCGGCGCAGGCGCTGGGCATAGCCACGGGCGCACTGGATGAGGCCGTACGTTACAGCCGTCAGCGCCAGCAGTTCGGCAAGCCCATTTCGTCCTTCCAGGGACTCCAGTTCCTGATGGCCGACATGGCAACGCAGGTGGAAGCAGCCAGGCTGCTCGTCTACCAGGCCGCACGCCACATAGACTCCGGCGCAAAGGACATCTCGAAGATTTCGGCGATGGCGAAACTGTTCGCATCCGACACGGCAATGCGCGTCACGACAGACGCCGTTCAGATATTCGGCGGATACGGATACATGAAGGAGTACCCGGTCGAGAAGATGATGCGCGATGCCAAGATCACGCAGATCTACGAAGGCACAAACCAGATCCAGCGCGAAGTTATTGCGTTGAACCTGATCAAGGAAGCCGCTTCGAACTGACGGACCGCCACCCTACTTGCTCAGTTCGCGGCTTCGCTTTGCGGCAGCCACGATTGTCTGGCTAAGAATACGGCCTATGTCGGTCTTTTTCAGCACTTCAAGCCCGGCTTCGGTGGTGCCACCGGGCGATGCCACGGCAGAGATGAGCGCGGCCGGGTCCATGGACTGCTCCAATAATACGCGAGACGTCCCGAGCATGGTCTGCTCCGCAAGCAGAAGGGCGTCGGTGCGCGACAGGCCTCCCCCAACCGCAGCGTTCACCATCTCCTGCAGCAGATAGGCAAAGAAGGCCGGTCCTGAACCACTGAGGGCAGTGACGGTGTCAAACAGGTCTTCCGGGAGCTCGACCGCTCGGCCGAAGCAGGAGAACAGCCGGGCCACGACCTGGCGGTCTGCCTGAGTGGCCGTTTGACCGGCGCAGAACGCGCTCATCCCTTCCCTGACGACAACGGCCATATTCGGCATGACCCGCACCAGCCGGGCGGAAGGCAGCCCGCTTTGAAGGTATTCAAGGCGTTTTCCCGCGGCTATAGACACCACGAGATGCTCGCCTGTTATGACGTGTGCAATCTCCGCAAGTACGCCATCGAGGTTCTGTGGTTTCACGGCAAGTACAACGATCGGGCTATCCCCGGCCACGACCAGGTTGGTTGAGTAAGTATTCACCCCGTGTTTCTGTTTCAGGAGCCGCCGGCGATCAGCACTCTTATCGCTCGCAAAGACCTCGTGCGGGCCAACTACTTTGGCGCCTATCAGTGCCGAAATCATGGCTTCGGCCATCTTGCCTGCTCCGATAAAACCTATTCGCATTGTATCCCCAGCTCCCGACTTGAAGTGTAGAGGTTATCCGCCGTTCCCCTTGAAATCAACCGCTTTCCCCGTGGTTCACCGCGCAATCTTCCTACGAAAAGTCTCCTTGCGGCGGGTTGCATGGTATCATATTATCAAAAATGCGTATGGAACACTGTTTGCACTATGGTTCAGACCATGGTTGCAGGCCTTGTTTGTGGTTCATCCGGATCAGAAATGACTATGCACCGTATCCTTTTGGTTGATAACGAAGCAACAATTCTCAGCGTCTTGAGCACCCTTCTCAAGGCTGAGAACTACGATGTGAAATCCGCTCGGGCCGGAAAAGAAGCGCTCGACATAATGGCGGACGAATCCTTTGACCTGATGATCTCCGATATTCGCATGGCCCCCATCGGAGGCATGGAGCTGCTCAATTGGGCTCGAGCCCATCGTCCCGAGATGTCAGTCATCATGCTCACAGCCTACGGCACTGTTGAAACCGCCATTGAGGCAATGAAGGTGGGAGCCTTCGACTACGTAACCAAACCATTCAAGGTTGACGAGCTGCTGATCACGATAAGACGCGCGCTGGAGTACAAGGAAGCGCTTGCCGAGAATCAGAACCTCAAGAGCCGACTGAAGACGCAATACCGCTTTGACAGTATTGTCGCCGAGAGCCCGTCCATGCGGGCCGTGTGTGAGATGATCGAGCGCGTGGCCCCTACCGATGCCACGGTTCTAATCTGCGGGGAAAGCGGGACGGGGAAGGAACTTGTCGCCAAGGCCATACACGCGCACAGCCGCCGAAAGAGCATGAAGTTCCTTGCCGTCAACTGTGCGGCGCTGCCGGAGCCGCTGCTTGAATCGGAGATGTTCGGGTATGTCAAGGGCGCCTTTACCGGGGCCGCCTGCACCCGGAAGGGCCTGTTCGAGGCCGCCGGCGACGGAACGATCTTCCTTGATGAAATCGGCTCGATGCCGCCCGGGATACAGGGCAAGCTTCTTCGGGTCCTGCAGGAAAAGGAGATTCGCCGGGTCGGCGGAAACGAGATCATTCCCGTTCAGGCACGCGTCCTCGCGGCAACAAATTCGCCCCTGGAGCAGTTGATGAAGCAGGGCCAGTTCCGCGAAGACCTCTATTACCGCCTGAGCGTCATCAACATCACCATCGAACCGCTGCGGAACAGGCCCGAGGACATAGTGTCGCTGGCCTACCACGTTCTGCGCAACGAGATGCCCCAGGGCCGGGGAATCCCCGCTCTCAGCAACGATGTGATTGAGATACTCCGGAGCTACTCATGGCCCGGAAACGTTCGCGAGCTCGAGAATGCCATAAAGCACGCGCTCGCATTCCTGCACGGCAACGAGATAACCGTGGATGTCATGCCGCCCAGGATACTTGAGGCAGTGAAGCTCGAAGGAGGGCCACTGCTGGCGGCAACTTCCGAGGAAATGCCGGGACATCAGTTCGAGTCCCTCAAGGCATTTCTCCAGAAGAAAGAATCAGACTACCTCAAGCAGGTGATTGACATGTACGGTGGAGACAAGGAAAAGGCCGCAAGCATGCTGAAGATCAGCCTGGCCACCCTCTACCGCAAGCTTCCCAGGGAGGAAGCCAACAAGTGAGGCTTGCCGCGGTCCCGACTCCCGGAGTTCGGGACATCTCTGAGCGGAACCCTCCGTAGCCATGACCAGTTCCCCCGCCGCCTGCTCCTGCAAGACCGCTCTTAGAACGATGCCACGAGCCTGGTGACCAGTCTAAGCAGTATGTTGTACGGCTTCATTATCAGGCCGGAAAACGGCAACAGGCCGAAATTGGCGAATGCCAGCAGGACGGTATAGACAACGGCCACAAAGAACAGGGACTTTCCGAGACATCCCCTGGTACTTTCCCTGGATGAATGCCGCTGTTTCCTGACCTCGGGCGCTTCCTGCTCGGAAGGATCGCGCCACGACCCGGGGAGTTCGCTGTTAACATGACCGGCAGTAAAAGCATCGATCACCTCAAGCACTCCTGCCAGCGCGGATGTCGAGGCAATGTGGCCACGTGACCGTTGGACCGTCTGCATGACCTCTGCCTCGGAGTTTGCCGGGCAACCGGTCATCCCCGCAACGGTTCCATCCAGCATACTCATGTCGTTGTACCCATTACCTATGGCAAGCACCCGTTCGCGTGGCACACCCAGGCTCTGCGCCAGTTCAGCCAGCGCCAGGCCCTTGGTAAACGGCACGGGGCGCGCATCAACGTGGTTCCGGTACTGGAACACATGCACGCAGTGGGTCGGCGTGATGCGTTCCTCAAGCAGCCGGGCCGCTACCTTTGCCGAGGCCTCGGATTCGAAATGCAGCATGAGGCGGTCAGGCTTTCTAAGCAGTGTTCTGGACCCCATCGTCATCCGGACAAGAGTCCTGTGCCAGTCCCTCAGTATCTGCCTGACCTGCATACCGTTGCGCCACATTCGCCAGCGCACACGGAGGCTCCAGACAAGATGAGGAACATAGCCGAACGGTGTGAGGCTGAAGATGAACGCGTGACTGACGATTATGAAATCCGGCTCCAGCCCAAGTGCCCTCATCGGGCTGAACACCCGCTTGAAACTCGCCAGCGGACGCCCCGTGCACGCAACCCAGAACCCGTCACTCTTCTGGCGCATGTCCTGGACCCTGTCACGAAACGAAGCGTACAGGGGGAAATCATTCGCGCTACCCAGAAGGGTGCCGTCGAGGTCTGTTGCGATCAGGCGTATTTCCGGCATTTCAGGTCGGCCGCTAGAAGCCTTTTCCCTCCAGCAAACGGCGCAGTTCCACCTGGAAGGACGCCAGGTCCTGCTGCGAAGGCCTGTAACCTGCCTTGGCCGTCGCAAGCCCCAGCCTGCCGTACTGGTCCACCTGCCAGGTGGCTTTCACACCGTCGGAAAACACGACGGAACCGCTTACAAGGCTGCCCGGCACCATCAGCCGGTCAACCGACACGGATACAGCAGCAGCGCCGGGCTGTTGAACGCCCTCCGCGTCCGGCATGGGCATGTCTTCCTCGACATCATTCTCGTCATCGCCGGCAGGAGCAGTGCCAGGAGGCTCGTCTCCCGGCTTGCCTATGGCCAGCGCACCACCGGTGGACTGCACCTTCCGTTCCTGTATCTCGACGCCAAGGTCCAGCACGAGAAACCGGACATCCATGTACGTCATGCGTATTCCGAATTCGCTGTTCAGGCGTTTCTGGATTTCAGAGAGGCCTGCCCCTTCCCTGGCCCAACCCGCAACTGCTACACGTTGTTCCTTTGTCAATTCCATGGCATCTCCAGGCGATTCTCTTCCCTGCTGGACTTGCTGTCGCAAGTCCGCACACTCGCGGGCGTATGGAGCCAGCTGTCGGAATCGAACCGACGACCTGCTGATTACAAATCAGCTGCTCTACCAGCTGAGCTAAGCTGGCCCAATCCCACCGGCAAACTCGCCTGCATACTATTTCACAGTTGTTTCGCTGGTCCACAAAAAAACCATTGCACAGAGTGATTGACTGCCCGTTCCTGCATATCCGATAGTCATGCCGGCAACACAAGGGATGCAAAGAGTATGCCATGGCACGGATCAGACTTCAGCTGAGCACGGGTTTGCCGGAACTGGACCGGGTCTTTCGCGGCCTGATGGCTGGCGACAACATTGTCTGGCAGATTGACGCGATAGAGGACTACCTCCCGTTTGTGGTCCCTTACGGCGACCACGCGGTCAGCAACCGGCAACGTCTCATCTATTTCCGTTTTGCCAACCACCCTCCCCTCCTCGCCCCACGCGATGGCATCGACATCATCCAGCTCCATCCGGATCAGGGCTTTGAGCCATTCCTCAGCGAAATTCACCAGACAATAAGCCGGGCCGACCGCGGCACACTGTACCTCTTCGACTGCCTCTCGAAACTGGCACCTGACTGGAACAGTGACCGCATGCTCGGCAACTTCTTCATGCTGACTTGCCCGTACCTCTATGACCGCGCGGCAATCGCCTATTTCTCCATCCTCCGAAACTACCATTCCTTCCACGCAGTGGGACCGATTTCCAATACAACCCAGATCCTTGTCGATGCCTACCGACGTCAGGACCGTCTCTACATACAACCGAGGAAGGTCCAGCATCGCCATTCGGCAACAATGTACATGCTTCACGTCAAGGAAGGAGACCGGTTCGTTCCCGTCACCCAGAGCTCCATCATAACCGAAACCCTTGCCGGGTCCCCATGGTCCAATTCCGACCTTGCCAGTTACAGGCGCGGCTTCTGGAGCAAGACTTTCGCAGACGCCGAGACCCTCCTGGAACGCGTCGAACGCGGGGAGACCGTAGTAGACCCAGAATACTTCCGCGAACTGCTCCACATGCTTATTTCCCACGAAGAGCCGCTCCTCCGCCTTGCCGAACGCTATTTCACGCTCAAAGACGTAATCCAGGTCAGGCGAAGAATGATCGGGACCGGCCTCATCGGTGGCAAGGCGGTCGGCATGCTGCTGGCACGGGCTATCCTGCAGAAATCGGACCCCAGGTGGGCAACCATCATGGAACCGCACGACTCGTTCTACGTCGGCGCCGACGTGTTTTACACCTATCTCGTCCAGAACGGGTGCTGGTGGATGATGCAGCGCCACAAGCTGGATTTCACCGATGATGAAACCGAGACCGCACGCAGGCGCATACTGGCCGGCGATTTCCCCGACTACATAGTGCAGCAGTTCAACGACATGCTCGAGTACTTCGGACAATCGCCCATCATCGTCCGTTCCAGCAGCCTCATGGAGGACAACTTCGGCAACGCGTTTGCCGGCAAGTACGAGAGCGTGTTCTGCGCCAACCAGGGCGGTCACCATAAACAACTTGAGGACTTCCTTTGTGCCGTCCGTACGGTGTACGCGAGCACTATGAGCGAGGCGGCACTGGCCTACCGGCTCAAGCGTGGCCTGCTCAGCCAGGATGAGCAGATGGCACTCCTTATTCAGCGGGTGTCCGGCGATTCCTACGGCAGTCTCTTCTTCCCGCAAGCCGCAGGAGTTGCCTTCTCGTTCAACCCCTACGTGTGGCATGACACGATAGATCCGAAGGCCGGCATGATGCGCCTTGTTTTCGGAGTGGGCACACGTGCCGTCGACCGATCGGATGACGACTACACGCGCGTGGTCGCCCTGAACGAACCCACCCGCCGGCCCGAGGCCAACTTTGACAAGGTTCGCCAATATGCCCAGCGCCGGGTGGATGTACTCGACATGGAAGCCAACCAGCTCACATCCATGCGTTTCAGCGATATCGTTTCGCGCAGCCCCAACATACCCATGGAGTACTTTGCATCAAAGGATGTTGGGCTCGAGCGTGAAGCACGGCAACAGGGCCGCACAGTCACATTCCCGTGGGTTTTGACATTCGACAAGCTGCTCAGTGACACTGACTTCGTCGGGAACATGCGCGATATGCTCAGGACCCTGCAGAACGCCTACCAGCACCCTGTGGACATCGAGTTTACTCTCAATTTCTTTGAAAAAGACATGTTCAGGATAAACCTGGTCCAATGTCGCCCGTTGCAGGTCGCGGAACCGGGGTCAAGCCCGTCGCAGCCCGAAACAATCTCGCCTGAGAATTCAGTGATTGCGTCCCGCGGAGCGGTGGTTGGCCAGAGCCTCGGTACCAGTATCGACTGGTTGATCTACGTGGTTCCCTCAATCTACAGCAAACTGACCATCCAGGAACGCTACGAGATAGCACATGCCATAGGCGAACTGACGCACCAATACGGGATTGCCGGAAAGGTTATCATGCTGATCGGTCCCGGCCGCTGGTGCACGACATCGCCGGAGCTCGGAGTTCCCGTGACCTTCTCCGATATCAGTGGAGTGGCAATCGTATGCGAGATTGTGGCCATGCGGGATACTCTTGTACCGGATGTCTCACTCGGCACACACTTCTTCAACGAGCTCGTGGAAAACAACATGCTCTACCTTGCCTTTTTCCCGGGCCGCGAAGGGAACTACATCAACCAGCCAACCCTTGAATCGGAACAGCTCGACAAGCGCCGTGACTTCCTGAAGGAAGAAGGCCAGTGGGCTTCGGCGGTCAGGCTGCTGGACGCACGTCAGCTGCGAACCGGCTTCACCCTGCAGTTCGTTGCCGACGTACTGGAACAGAAAGCCATGTGCTACCTGGCACCGGTGAGTAATCCCAGGTAGTTTGCCACTCCTGCCGCAGCGCGCACACCATCGACCATCGCCCTGACTACAAGCGAGGCGCCCTGTGTCATGTCCCCGGCCACGAAGATCCCCGGCACACTCGTCATGTGGTTTGCATCTCGATTGATGAAGCCCCTGTCGTCCACAGCCACACCGAGTTCTTCAACGTACTTGTTCCTGCCCGGCCCCACGAAGCCCATGGCCAGCAAAACCAGTTCGGCATCCAGGACAAACTCACTGCCCGCCTTCTCTTTCGGGACACTGCGTGTTCCGTCTTTTACCCAATCTACCTCGGTCCCGTGAAGACGCGTGACGGCTCCATTCGTGCCCTCGAACTTCTGTACCGTGACGGACCAGCGGCGCACGCCGCCTTCCTTGTGACTACTCGATTCCCGCAGCATGAGGGGCCATTCGGGCCATGGCGTTGCAGATGACCGCGTGGCCGGTGGCTCGGGCAGAATCTCAAGCTGGTGGACGGACCGTGCTCCCTGCCTGATGGCCGTGCCAAGACAATCGGCCCCGGTATCGCCGCCGCCTATCACCACCACCCGTCTCCCCGTCGCCAGGATCTCGGTTTCGACAGGAATTGCCTCACCGTCGTTCCGTCGATTCTGCTGCACCAAGTATGGCATTGCGAAATGTATCCCTTTGAGTTCCCGGCCCGCAACCTTGATGTCTCGCGGTTCCCTCGCCCCCCCGGTCATGATAACCGCTGCGAAGCGGCCCGCCAGGTAACGGTGAGATATGTCCTTCCCTATTTCAACGCCGGTCTCGAACACTACACCTTCGTCACGCATCAACTGGATACGTCTTTCAACGATCCATTTCTCGAGTTTGAAATCGGGTATTCCGTACCGGAGTACGCCACCCGGTTTCGGAGCGTTTTCGTAGACCGTGACATTGAAACCAAGCCTGTTCAGGACCTGGGATGCAGCAAGTCCCGCGGGACCGGAGCCGACAACAGCGACGCATTCGGATCGGCGTACGGCAGGAGGCTCCGGCCGGATGTAACCGCGCTCGAAACCTTTTTCAGCGACAGCCAGCTCAACCTGGCGGATCGTCACCGGGTCATCGTTGATCCCGAGTACGCACGACCCCTCACACGGCGCAGGGCATACCCTGCCCGTTAACTCGGGAAACGGGTTCGTAGTGAGCAGGATCGCAACTGCCTCCTGCCAGAACCCGTCCAGGACACAGGCATTCATTTCCGGGATCACGTTACCGAGCGGGCATCCGTATCCGTGACAGAACGGTGTGCCGCAACCCATGCACCTGGCGACCTGGTCGTGCAGTTCGGCATCACGCAGCCGCACTTCGACGGCGTGATAGTCGCGGACCCGTTCATCCCTCGGCCTGTACCCGGGATCGCGCCGGCGATACACCATGAATCCGGGTTCGCTACTCATGGGCCGCCACCTCCCGCCTGGTTTCGACATCCTCGCGGCTCATCTGGCCGAGCACCTTCTTGTATTCCATCGGGAACACTTTGATGAAATACGGGCGACGGGCCTGCCAGTTCTCAAGGATGTCGCCTGCCCTTCTGCTCCCGGTATACCGCAGGTGTCTTTCGAGCATGGACTTGAGCTCTGCCTCGTCAGAACCGGAGCCAACCAGCTCGAGGTCTATCATCTCAAGGTTGCACTGCCCGTCGAACATGCCCGTTTCGTCATAGACATAGGCTATGCCGCCGCTCATGCCGGCGCCGAAGTTGACACCTGTTGGCCCGAGCACGACCACCCGTCCCCCGGTCATGTACTCACATCCGTGGTCGCCCACTCCTTCGACAACTGCTGTTGCCCCGCTGTTACGGATGGCAAACCTTTCACCCGCCCTTCCGTGGATGTAGACCTCCCCACTAGTGGCCCCGTACAGAAGCACGTTACCGGCGATGATATTGTCGGACGGTTCATAGGTTATGCCTGCCGGCGGAGTCACAACGATCCGGGCCCCTGAGAGGCCCTTACCCAGGTAGTCATTTGCTTCGCCCTCCAGCAGCATTGTCATGCCTCTCGACGCAAAAGCCCCGAAGCTCTGCCCTGCAACCCCTTTGAACTTCAGCGTGATTGTGTCATCGGCAAGGCCCTTGCTGCCGTACTTGCGCGCAATGTTCCCGGAGATGATTGTTCCGACGGTTCTGTGCACATTCCTTATCGCCGTCTCCACGGTCACTGGTTTTCCGTCTTCAATCGCCCGTTTGATCTTCGGAATGATCACGTGGTCGATCGCGTTCGCGAGGCCGTGATCCTGCGACGTAGTCTTCCGCACTGCCTGGCGATCACCGGTGGACAGGGTCAACACGCCGGACAAATCAACGTTGCGTGCCTTCCAGAACAGAACCGCCCTGCGTGTGTCCAGAAGGTCCGTTCTGCCCACGAGTTCGTCAACAGTCCTTACGCCGAGCTCGCTCATGTACGCGCGAAGCTCCTCGGCGACCATGTTGAAATACCGGACAACATATTCAGGTTTACCCCTGAACCGCTTCCTCAACTCGGGATCCTGCGTTGCAACGCCGACCGGGCACGTATTGGCGTGACACTGACGCATCATCACACAGCCGCACACCACCAGTGCCGCGGTGGCAAAACCGAACTCCTCGGCGCCAAGGAGTGCCCCGACCAGTACATCCCACCCGGTCCTCAGCTGCCCGTCCACCTGGAGGCGGACCCTGTTCCTCAACCCGTTGCGCACCAGCACCTGCTGCGTCTCCGCCAGTCCCAGCTCCCACGGCGCACCGGCATGCTTGATCGACGATAACGGCGATGCGCCCGTGCCGCCGTCATAGCCGCTGATAAGGATCATATCGGCATGCCCCTTCGCAACACCGGCCGCCACCGTCCCGACACCGGCTTCGGAGACAAGCTTTACGGAAATCCTGGCATCCGTGTTTGCGTTCTTCAGGTCGTAGATCAGCTGGGCTATGTCCTCTATCGAGTAGATATCGTGGTGCGGGGGCGGCGATATGAGTGTCACACCGGGCGTTGCATTACGGACCCTGGCTATCTCGGCGTTGACCTTGTGGCCCGGGAGGTGCCCGCCCTCCCCGGGCTTGGCTCCCTGTGCTATCTTTATCTGCAACTCGCGCGCGTTGACAAGGTACTCGGCGGTAACCCCGAACCTGCCGCTCGCAACCTGCTTGACCTTGCTGCACCGGCTGTCTCCACCCGGGAGCGGCTTGTATCGCTCGGGGTCCTCGCCTCCCTCCCCGCTGTTACTCATTGCCCCCATGCGGTTCATGGCAACTGCAAGGGTCTCGTGGGCCTCACGGCTGAGCGAACCGAACGACATGGCGCCGGTCGCAAAGCGCTTGACGATCTCGGAGGCCGGTTCGACATCCTGGACCGGTATGGCGACACCGGGCTTGAGCGAGAGCAGCCCGCGCAGTGTGCTCTGGTGTTCCTGCTGGTCATTGATCAGTCCGGCAAACTTGCGGTAAAGGTCGACATTCCCCTCCCTTGTTGCCCGCTGCAGGAGGCTGATCGTCTCCGGTGTCCACATGTGCCTCTCACCATCAAGCCTGTACCTATACTGTCCTCCCGACGCCAGGACCGGGTGCACTATGCTTCCCGCCGGATAAGCCGTGTTGTAGCGTGCCATTGCCTCGGCTGCTATTTCACTTAGCCCTATTCCTCCAATCCTCGACGTCGTTCCTTCAAAATAGCCGGATACCAGGTCACGGCTGAGGCCTATGGCTTCAAAGACCTGCGCATTGCGATAGCTCCGGAGGGTCGAAATGCCCATCCTGGACATTATTTTCAGAAGTCCCTTGCAGAGTGCCTTTATGTAGTTCTCAACGGCTGCCACTACACTGACCGGTTTCTCCAGCCGTTTGCGGGCCGCCAGGTCCGCTACCGCCTCAAATGCAAGGTATGGATTCACTGCGGATGCGCCGTAACCGAGCAGAAGCGCCAGGTGCATCACTTCACGGGCTTCACCAGTCTCGGCGACAATCCCAACGCGCGTCCTCAGTCCCTTCCCGGCAAGGTGTTTGTTTACCGCCGATACGGCAATAAGCATCGGGATGGGGACAACACCTTCAGGAAGGTTCCTGTCTGACAGGACAATGATCCTGTTCCCATGGTCCACGGCCATTTCCGCACATTGGCAGAGATCGTCCAGCGACTCTTTCAGCGCGTTGCCGTCGCCCGGCAACGGGAAACCAGCCGCAATCGTATGGCAACGGAAATCGTCCAGGTTCAGGGTCCTGATCCTGTCCATGTCCTCGTTTGCCAGGATCGGGTGTCTCAGTTTGACCAGCCTGGCATACCCGGGAACTTCGTCAAGGATGGCACCGGAGTTGCCGATGAATGTCATCAGCGACATGACCAGTTCTTCCCTGGTCGGGTCAATGGCAGGGTTTGTGACCTGGGCAAACATCTGCTTGAAGTACCAGTACAGCAGCTGCGGCTGTTCAGAAAAGACGGCCAAAGGCTGGTCTGACCCCATGGACCCGCGCGGTTCACTTCCGGCCGCCGCCATTTCCCCGAGGATCAGGTCGACGTCTTCCCGGGTGTATCCGAACAGCCGGAGACGGGTTTGGAGAGTGGAATCGTCCGGCTTTACCGTTGCCACGGCGCCGAAGAATCCGTGCACATCTATGCGGTTCTCCTCAACCCATCGCCTGTACGGCCGTCTTCTCGCCAGCCTCATTTTGATCTCGCAGTCCATCATGAGGCGACCGCGTTCAAGGTCGGCGACGATAATCTGTCCCGGTCTGAGGGCGCCTTTCTCGCGTACCTGCTCCGGGGGAATATCGAGTACCCCTGTCTCAGAGGCCATAACCACGAAACCGTCCTTCGTAACCGTGTAGCGTGCGGGCCGCAGGCCATTCCTGTCCAGCATGGAGCCAACGTGTACTCCATCGGTGAACGCCACGGCTGCAGGACCGTCCCACGGCTCCATCAAACCTGCATGGTATTCAAAGAAACCGCGGAGGTCGGGACCCATAGGGTACTTCGTGCCCCATGCCTGCGGTATGAGCATCAGCATGGAATGCTCCAGCGTGCGCCCGGCGGCATGGAGCAGTTCCAGGACGGCGTCTAGGCACGCCGAATCGCTCCATTGCTCCTGGATGATCGGAAACAGCTTGCTGATGTCCGGGCCGAAAAACTCTGACGTCATGTTGCGTTCGCGGGACCGCATCTGGTTGATATTGCCTCGCAGTGTGTTGATCTCGCCGTTGTGGGCGAGATAACGGAACGGCTGGGCCAGGGGCCACGACGGGAATGTGTTAGTGCTGTAACGCTGGTGTATGACCACCAGACCCGTGTCGACGTCAGGATCTGCAAGGTCGGGGTAGAACCCTGCAACCTGGTCCGCCATCATGAGTCCCTTGTACACTACCGTCCTGCATGACAGGCTGGGGATATAGAAACGCGCTGCTCCAGGAAGCTCCAGGGCAGCTTTCTCGATACACCTGCGGAAAACGTAAAGACGCCTTTCAAGGGCACTTTCCGTGAGGCCCTGGCCATGAAAGAACCCCTGGAGGACAGCCGGACATTCCCGGCGGGCAATATGGCCCAACACCCCGCGGTTGGTCGGGACTTCGCGCCAACCCAGAAATGTCAGACCCTCGCGGGCTGCAACAGACTCAACCAGGCGGCAGAAGACACCACGCTGGTCTGCATCCGGCATGAAGAACATGCCCATGCCGTAGGATCCGTGTGGAGGCAGGGAGAAACCATGGGCGTCAGCCTGGACTCGCAGGAACGAGTCCGGAAGCTGGAACAGCAGTCCTGCACCGTCACCTGTACGGCTGTCGGCCCCCAACGCGCCGCGATGCGCAAGATTCCGGAGCACCTCGATGCCCTGTTCGATCAGCTTGTGCGACCTGGCACCACTCAGGTTGGCAACCCAACCGACACCACAGGCGTCGTGCTCGTACAGAGGGTCGTACAACCCCCGTTGCTGGTTGTCATCTGCCGACTGCATGGGGGCGTGCCGTGCTACAGCTTGAACATCATCTCAGTATATGACGGCAGCGGCCACAGGTCATGTGGCACCATTCCCTCGAGCGTGTCCCCGGCTTTCCGAAGGTCCAGCATCCCGTCCAGGATCGCGTTGGACTTGCCGCCGAGTATCAGCTTCTCCAGGGTGTGAATGGCCTTGATAAGAGACCCCATTGCCGATCCGAGCTCTTTCAGGACAAGCCGGGAAGGCTTGGCCGAGGCCCCCTCACCAGCCTGCTTCGCAAGGGCAATGGCCTCGCCGACACGCGCCTGGTAACGCAGCCCGGCAGGAAGGACAAGCGTCTCCGCCATCATCAGTGCGCATTGGGCCTCGATCCGCACAGTCTTCTCGTAGGCCTCGTGGTATACCTCGTAGCGCGACCTGAGCTCGCGTTCAGAAAGAACGCTGTACCGGCTGAACAGCTTGATTGCCTGCGGGGAAACAAGAGCTTTCAGCGCATCGGGTGTCTTGGTGAAATTCGGCAAACCCCTGCGGGCCGCCTCCTTCTTCCATTCCGCCGTGTAGTTATCCCCGTTGAAGATAATCCTTCTGTGCTCCTTCACAATTGCCGGCAGCACTTCCTGTAACGACTCGTTACGGTCCTTACCGCCAGCAATGTCTTTCTCCAGCTTCGTACAGATTTCATCCAGCGCCTCGGCGACTATCGTGTTCAGCACAACGTTGGCCCCGGCACAGTTCTGGCTGGAGCCAACCGCACGGAACTCGAACTTGTTGCCCGTGAAGGCAAACGGCGAAGTTCTGTTGCGGTCCGTTGCATCGCGCGGAAGAGTCGGGAGCGCGGACACGCCGACTTCTATCGTGCCGCCCTTCTTGGAGCGCTTCAGGCCGCCTTTCTCAATCTGCTCGATGATGTCCGTGAGCTGGTCGCCCAGGAAGACCGATATGATCGCAGGCGGCGCCTCGTTGGCGCCAAGGCGATGATCGTTGCCCGCCGTCGCGACAGCAGCCCGCAGCAGTGCAGCATGCCTGTCCACCGCCTTGAGCAGAGCGCAGATCACAACAAGGAACTTGGCATTCTCGTGCGGGTTGTCGCCGGGGGTCAGCCAGTTCTTGCCGTCCGGACCGCATACCGCCCAGTTGTTGTGCTTGCCTGAACCGTTCACGCCGGCGAATGGCTTCTCATGCAGCAGGCAGACCAGTCCGTGGCGCTCGGCAACTTCCTTCAGAACCTGCATGCAGATCATGTTATGATCGACCGCAAGGTTCAACTCCTCGAACACAGGCGCGACCTCGAACTGCGCTGGACAGACTTCGTTGTGCCGTGTCTTGGAAGGCACGCCGAATCGCCACAGTTCGCGATCAAGGTCCTGCATGAAAGCCATCACGCGCGGACGGATGGCTCCGAAATAGTGATCTTCCATCTGCTGATGCTTCGCAGGAGCCCGGCCAAAGAGGGTCCGTCCCGTCTGCAGAAGGTCAACCCTCTGGTTATAGTACTTCGCATCAACCAGGAAGTACTCCTGTTCGGCGCCAAGTGTCGCATAGGCCCTCTTCCCTGCTGTTTCAATACCAAACAGTTTCCCGAGCCGGCATACCTGCCGGGAAAGAGCGGCCATGGACCTCATCAGTGGAGTCTTCTTGTCCAGCGCCTCACCGTGATACCCGCAGAAGACGCTTGGAATACACAGAGTCGTTCCGTTCTCATCTCCCTTCAGGAACGCGGGACTGGTGGGATCCCACGCCGTATAGCCGCGCGCCTCAAATGTCGCCCTCAGGCCGCCTGATGGAAAACTCGACGCATCCGGCTCGCCCCTCACTAGCTCTTTTCCGGAAAAACTCAGGATAGCCCCGCCTTCGCCGTCCGGCATGAGGAATGAATCGTGTTTCTCTGCGGTATTGCCGGTAAGAGGCTGGAACCAATGCGTAAAGTGCGTGGCCCCACGTTCAACCGCCCACCGCATCATCGCTTCTGCCACTTCGTCCGCAATGTCCGGATCAAGCGTACTGGCCGAACAGATCGTAGAGACAAGCGATTTGAACGCCTTCTCGGAGAGGTATTCCCGCATCACCCGTATGCTGAATACGTTCTCGCCGAACATTGCCAATGCTCCGTTGCCGGTGGCTTCATCCGATGCACGAGCGCGTGTCATGTTACATCTCCTTCAGCCCGGCTGCAGGTTGCCTGCGCCGGTATGGTACCGATTACGCAATTGACGCAAATACCTTAGCACGGAACGTGCCATCACCCTCACCGTATCATCAGGATGCGAAACACGAAACAGCCTACGGCGTTGCCCTCCAACAGGTTGGGAAACATGGAGCACTTTGACAACTCTCGACCCTGGCCCGGTGTTCTGACAACATTGTTGTACTGGGCGCACACCTGAACTTACAACAATGTAGTTTCCCTGCAACGACAGGTAGCTCAGTCATTTGTGTACTTCACTTCGGTAACGGTCTTTCCGTTGCTGGAAATCAACTCCATGCCGTCATATACGAATACGATACGCTTGCCGGTCTTCAGGCGTCCTCTCGGAGGCCCCGCGACCTCCCGCAGGTCTCCAATCTTCATACCGATGTAGTCCACCGGGGGAGCGACGACAACATCAACAGTGCCCGTACCCGACGATGAATCCGTCGTGTCATTGGTATCGCGTCCATTTCCACAGGCCGTCATCATCAGCAGGCAAGTTACCAGCAACAGGGCTGTTCCAAGATATGCCACCCATACCTCCAGATTGACTTACTGCCAATATGGACGGCACTATATGATCCTGTCACGGGAGTCGCAAGACTATTGCCCGACCTGGGAGAAGTGATGAAAGCCATAATGGTGATGTTTGATTCGCTTAATCGCCGTATGCTCGAGCCATACGGCTGTGATTGGGTTCACACCCCAAACTTTGCCGAACTCGCAAGGCGAACGGTGACTTTTGACCATGCCTATGTCGGCAGCATGCCCTGTATGCCGGCTCGCCGGGAATTGCACACCGGGAGGTACAATTTCCTCCACCGCAGCTGGGGCCCCCTTGAGCCGTTCGACGATTCTATGCCCGAAATCCTCAAGAAGAACGGTGTTTATACCCATCTCTGCAGCGATCACTACCACTACTGGGAAGACGGCGGGGCCACATATCATTCCCGATACAACACGTGGGAATTCAGCCGCGGCCAGGAAGGCGATCCATGGAAAGGCCAGATCAAGGATCCCGAGATCCCTCCAGCCGTAGCTGGAGATGACAGGAAAAACAGTCCTCACTGGCGCCAGGACTGGATCAACCGCAAGTACATGCCGACAGTCAAGGATCAGCCGCAGGCAAAGACCTTTGATATGGGCGAGGAATTCATCCGCCGTAATTATTCCGAGGACCGGTGGTTCCTCACCATCGAGACATTCGACCCGCACGAGCCCTATTTCACCCACGCCAGGTACAAGAAGCTTTATCCCCACGCCTACAAGGGACGTCACTTTGACTGGCCACCGTACAGGCGCGTTAACGAATCACCGGAGGAAGTCGAACACTGTCGTTTCGAGTCCGCGGCCCTGCACAGCATGTGCGACGACCACCTCGGCCGAGTGATTGCCCTGATGGACAAGTACGAAATGTGGAAAGACACCATGCTGATCGTCAACACCGATCACGGTTTTATGCTCGGAGAGCACGACTGGTGGGCCAAGATGGCAATGCCCTTCTACAACGAGATAGCCAACATGCCCCTGTTTGTCTGGGACCCGCGGTCTCACCGCAGTGGACAGCGAAGACAGTCCCTTGTCCAGACCATCGATATTGCCCCCACGCTGCTGGACTTCTTTGGCGTTCCTGTCCCGAAAGACATGCAGGGAGTACCGCTGACAGGCGTGATCAAGAGTGATCGCCCTGTGCGGAAAGCTGGCCTCTACGGGATGTTCGGCGGCCAGGTCAACGTCACTGATGGCCGCTATGTCTATATGCGCGGCCCCGTGAGTACAACAAACAGCCCGCTCTTCAACTACACACTGATGCCTACACATATGCGAGGGATGTTCTCGGTGAAGGAGTTGCGCACGGCAATCATGGCCCCTCCTTTTCCTTTTACCAAGGGTTGCCCCGTCATGAAGATTGACTGCGGCAAGGCCGATTTCAAGGAACGGCCGGAACGGCTCCAGACGTTCCTGTTCGACCTTCAGAAGGATCCCGGTCAGCTGCACCCGATCAGCAACCCCGCGGTCGAAAGACAGATGATTCGCCACCTCGTACGGCTGATGACGGAAAACAACGCGCCACCGGAACAGTTCAAACGACAGGGGATCAATCAGGGCAGATGCCGTAACTGAAATCCCGGACTGTTCCCTTCTACCCGATGGCCGTGTTTCCAGTTTCACCGGTCCGGATGCGTATGCATTCCTCGAGTGGGAGCACAAAGACCTTACCATCCCCCACCCGTCCCATCCTGGCCCCTCCAGTGATCGCGTCAATGGCAGGCTGAACAAAACCATCATTCACCGCGATCTCCAGCCGCATCTTCTTCAGTAGACTTCCTGCTTCAGTCGTGCTCCTGTAAACTTGCGCAACCCCTTTCTGTCGGCCGCGACCCATGACGGGGGTTACCGTAACAAGGTGAATTTCTTTTTCTGTCAGCCGTTCCAGCACTTCGTCCAGGCGGTCGGGTTGTATGATGGCAACGATGTATTTCATATTCGGTTTGTCACTCCAGCATTGTATATCCGGCTTCCCTGTGATCAGTCAGGTCCAGCCCTATCCGTTCGGCCTCATCAGAGGCACGCAAGCCCACGAACAAGTCCACCAGTTTGAGAACTGCCCAGCTTGCGGCAAGTGAGTAGATGAGGACCACTGCGGCAGCCTTGACCTGGATCAGCAACTGCAGCGGGTTGCCGTGGAGAAGACCATCGGCGCCGGCCGGGTTCACGGCCCGGCTTGCCCATATGCCTGTGGCCACAGCACCCCATAGTCCGCCGATCCCGTGGACCCCGAACGCATCCAGGGCATCATCGTAGCCAAGCCTTGGTTTCACAACTGCCACCATTACGAACGGGATAGTGCCTGCGCCGAACCCGATCCACAGGGCGCCATCCACGCCCACATAGCCTGCCGCCGGGGTAATGGCGACCAGACCGGCCACGGCACCGGTTATCATGCCGAGCACCGTCGGCCGCCTGTTCACCAGCCAGTCCATTGCAGCCCATGTTGCGCCTCCCATGGCAGCAGCAATGTGCGTGACCATCAGTGCGTTAGATGCCAGGCCGTTTGCCCCCAGCGCACTGCCGCCGTTGAACCCGAACCAGCCGAACCAGAGCAAACCCGCCCCGAGCGCCGCGAACGGAAGATTATGGGGCGGCGGCATCTTATGCGGATAACCAAGGCGTTTCCCGAGCACACGGGCACACATCAGGGCCGCAATACCGGCATTTATGTGAACAACGGTACCACCCGCGAAATCCAGCGCTCCCCATTCCCGAAGGAAACCACCGACACCCCACACCCAGTGCGCCACGGGATCGTAGACGATGCAGGTCCAGAGCAGTGAGAACATAGAGAACGCGGAGAACTTCATCCGTTCTGCAAATGCGCCGGCAATCAGGGCTGGCGTGATCACAGCGAACATCATCTGGAACACCATGAATGCCTGGTGCGGGATAGTGGCCGCATAGGCTGGACAAGGGTCCTGTCCAACGCCCTTCAGACCGGCCCATGCGAACGTCCCGATCAGACTTCCCGCATCGGGCCCAAATGCCATCGAATAGCCGAACAGCACCCATTGGAGCGTCACCAGGCACGCCATTACGAAACACTGCATCAACACCGACAGGATGTTCTTACGCCTCACCAGGCCGCCATAGAAGAACGCGAGTCCGGGTATGGTCATCAGGAGCACCAGTGCACTGCTCATCAGGACCCAGGCCGTATCACCTGTATCAACTGCCTGTGTTTCCCCCTGTGCCCCAATTGCAGGTACTGCCGAAACAGAAACCAACAGAAGACAGGCGATTGAACACTTCAGCATACTGCTCCACATTTGATGCCTCCCTGACGTTTGACTTCGTGTCATCCCGAACCTGAACGGCTGGTTATTGCGACTTGCAGAAAACGTGCCACAACTCCACGGCATCAACATGAGTATGCATAACATCTTTACCCACTGATTGTTACAACGTACAACACTGCCCCGAGTTGACCGACATTCACAGTTGTGGACAAAACATTCTTGTATAAGTTGGCCCAGGGTATTACATAAATGTCTTTCTTTCCTGACGATGAATAGAGAACACACAGCAGGTAACGGGGCTCCTCCCCCATTGAAGCATTCTAACTCAAGGGCTGAGCTGGAGATCTCCATCCTGTACAAGATTTCGCACGCGCTCGCACACCAGCAGGACGTCACACCGCTGCTGAATGAGGTCCTGGACATCATGGAGAACGAGATGGGCCTCTCGCGGGGCACTCTCACGCTCCGGGGTCCCGATACCGACGTTTTTGTCATCGAGGCATCAAGGGGGCTGACGCCCGATGAACGGAAGCGCGGGCAGTACCTCGTAGGCGAAGGCATAACTGGCTCGGTTGCGAAGACAGCCAAGCCTGCTGTTGTCCCCGACATCACCAAAGACAAGCGTTTCCTGAACCGCACCGGGTCGCGCAAGGCAGTCCCCGTCGCGTTCATTTGCGTCCCCATCATCCACAGGGGGCAGGTCATAGGCACCATGAGCATCGACCGTCAGATTGCGGCACCGGTGGAACTCGAGCGCGATCTTCGTTTTCTCAAGCTTGTCGCCGACCTCCTTGCAGAAGGTGTCGCACGTATCCGCGAGATGCGAACCGAACGGGAGCACCTGGAGGCCGAGAACAGGCTGCTCCGGGAACAGCTTGACCACAAGTACCGGCCCGAGAACCTCATCGGCAACTGCAACAGCATGCGGCAGGTGTATGACCAGATCTCCCGCATAGCCGACAGCTCCGCGACAGTCCTCATCCGTGGTGAATCGGGAACCGGCAAGGAGCTTGTTGCCCGCGGTGTTCATTTCAGCAGCGCTCGCAAGGCAGGCCCGTTTATCTGCGTAAACTGCGCCGCACTGCCGGAAAACCTGATCGAGAGCGAGTTGTTCGGCCACGAAAAGGGAGCTTTTACAGGCGCATCTCAGCAGAGAAAGGGACGGTTCGAACTGGCTGACGGCGGCACGTTGTTCCTGGATGAGATAGGCGACATCTCGACAGCCATCCAGGTGCGCCTCCTGCGGGTACTGCAGGAAAAGACTTTTGAGCGTGTTGGCGGAAGCCAGACCCTCAAGGCAGATGCGCGAGTGATCGCAGCCACCAGCCGTGACCTGGAAAAAGCCATGGAAGAAGGACGTTTCAGGGAAGATCTGTACTACCGCCTGAATGTGTTCCCGATCCTTTTGCCGCCACTGCGGGAACGACGGTCGGATATCATGCTCCTCGCAGACCATTTCGTACAGAAGTACAACAGGGTCTACAACAAGCACATCAAGCGCATATCCACGGCCGCGATAAACATGATGATGATGTACCACTGGCCGGGAAACGTGCGCGAACTCGAGAACTGCGTCGAACGAGCTGTCCTGACCAGTTCGGATGACGTAGTGCACGGCTACCAGCTGCCGCCATCCCTCCAGACAGGAGACCAGACCGACACGTCGCTGCTTCCGCGTGAAGGCGCCAGCCTCCAGGTGCTTCTCGATTCCTATGAACGCGAAATCATCATAGACGCCCTGAAGAAACACAAGGGAAACGCCACGGCAGCCGCCCGCGAGCTCAAGACAACCCAGAGGGTCATCAACTACAATATCAGACGCCTCGCCATCACCCCCGGGAACTACCGGGTATGACCGGTACCGTCAGGCGCATAGGCCGGCAATTGCATTCAGCAACGCATCAGCCATCACCGGCTTGCTGAGCAGCAGGTCAACTCCGACAGGCCGATTCCCGTCCTGTTCCATCAGGTCGCCGAAGCCGGTAAGCATCAGAACTATTGTGTCGGGCCTCGCACGCTTGACTTCGGCTGCAACGGTATCACCACTCATGTCCGGCATCGCCCGGTCAAGGACCAGCAGGTCAAACGAAGACGCCGCAATACGGTTCAATGCTTCCTGCCCCCTGTCCGCAGTTTCAACCACATGTCCTTCGTGAGAAAGAACCCTTGAAACCACTGACCGCACCGACGGCATGTCGTCCACAACCAGTATCCGGAGCTTCCTTGCAGGTTTACGCTGCGGCGACTGCCTGGCATCAGGCATCTTCGGGCGCATCGGTAGACGAACCGTGAAAACCGAGCCTGGCCCTGGACTGGCCGCACAGCTCTGTATGGTGCCACCCCACTGACGCGCGCATCCCATGGCTACTGCGAGCCCCATACCCGCGTGGTTCCTCCCCTTTGTTGAGAAGAACGGCTCAAAGCAATGAGCCCGCGTATCCGCATCCATGCCGACACCCGTGTCTTCAACTTCCAGGACTGCCACGTCTCCATCCCGCCTGGTGCGCACGCAGAAGACACCCCCCTTGGGCATGGCCTCCACGGCATTCACGATGAGGTTCATCAGGATCTCCCTGATATCGAGCGCACCTCCAAGAAACAGCGGGATCTCGGCCAGTTCTTTCCTGCACTGTATCGGAACACCTTCGGCCATTTTGCGGTCTTTCCACATGGGTTCGGTGAGTGACAGGACTTCATCGGCAACAAGCGTCAGATTGACATTGCCGGCCTCCTGCCTGCCAGTCGGGTAGAAGTATTCAGTAAGATTCCTGACAACCCTGCTCGCGCGTCCGGCAGATTCGCGTATTGCAGTCAGGCATTCCCGCACTTCATCCGGCCTGGAGAGCATATCAGGGTATTTCAGCAGATAGTCGCTCATCCCCAGCACAGGCATCAGGGTGTCATTCAGGTCATGAACCATGCCATCGGAAACTTGACGAAGCGCCTGCAATCGCTCCTGCCCGACCATCTCATCCTGCACTCTCTTGAGGCGGGATAGTGACTCGGAGAGTTGGACGTTCGCATTTCGAAGGGACTGCGCTGTTTCCTCTTTCGCCCGCATTTCCTCCCGCAGCATAGAGTTTGCCTGTCCCAGCTCTCCCGTCATCCTGTTGAATGCTTCGCCAAGCTGGCTCAATTCATCCTGCCCGGTGACCCTGACACGATATGCCAGGTCGCCAGCCTGCACGGCCCTTGTACCGGTCTGCAGCTCCTCGATACTGACAAGAATCCTCCGCCCAAGGGCCGACGCCGAGAGTGCAAGGAGAACCGCAACCACTGCTGTGACACCAACGATGAGGAGATAGGCAACTTCCTGGATGGCTATCGCGCGGCCATGGCTGTTTGCAGCCAGCGTTCCTGCGCCGCCGGCCATCAATGCGGCTCTTGCCCAGAGTTCGTTCTGCAGGCTGTCCATCTTACCGGCCGAGTCTGAACTACCAGCTTTGCCTTCTGCCTGACCCATCTCAAGGTCGGCCATCTGCCCGAAGATACTCCTCATCGCTGAGTGGGTGTCGAGTATTTCATCAAACAGGACGCGATCCTGCTGTCCAATTGCCGCATTGCGGTTACGCACCAGCGTTGTCCCTATGCGCGTATGGAACTCAATCCACATGTCCCGGTTCGCGGAACCGGGCGTACGACAGAATCGAAACGTTGCCGCGCTCAGCCGGAATGCGTCCTGCACAATACTGTCGGCAGCCCGCATGCGGACAACAAGTTCCTCAACCCCGGTCGTCACCCATGCCAGCGTAGCCGCAACCGCCAATGCCATCAGGACTGGCAAGACGCCGCTGACCTGCAATCGCGTGCGCACGTTCATTGTTTACCCCTCTTACCCGGCGACTGCGCCGGATACTATTCGACTATGTACATGTAACCGTCGTTGCCTGCCAGTTTCCGGAACAACCCCGTACCCAGATCGCCATCGTCAATCAGCGCATCCACTTCCTTCATTCGCGTATCATCAACGGTGGCATTAACAACCCGGATACCATTGCCCATTCCGGCAACATCCGGATGCCAATCCCATTGCCCACCCAGCGGGGTCGCGGTCGTCCAGTCCATATTTGACAGGTAATCGGCCATACCGTCAGGCACAACGCCGGCATTGGCGTCCACCGGGAAACCGCCCGATACAAGGGCCAGTTGCTGGAAAGCATGGTCAGCAATACGAAGATCCGACACAAATGCGGCATTCTGGGAACGGCGGCGCGCCTTGACAAAGGATGGTATCGCGATTGTAGCCAGGAGAGCGATCAATGCCACAACAAACATGATCTCAACCATCGTAAACCCGGCAACTGCATATGATCGGACAGAACGCATTACACCCCTGTTCCCACCACACAAAAAGGCACAAACCCCAGTGCTGTATCGCCGGTTCTTCCGCGGCCGCTGTTGAGGAACATACTACCTGCCTTCACCGAGCCGGATCACGCGTTTTTTATCTGTCTCAACCGAGTCAACATAGAGAGACATCACAACACACTTCTCAAGCGTGGGTCCACCCACCTGCCCCTTGGCCACACGCCCCATGGCCGTTACATCAACAAAGAAATTCCGCCCTTCGTTTGACTTGTTGAGCTCCTTGCATTCGTTGGCCTTGTCCTTGAACTCCCCGTATTGCCGGGCCGACGGTCCTTCCTTTGTCAGGCTGAGCCTGATCTTGTTGTCCAAGCTCACGATGATGCTGTCGTTCATGCCCTGGACCATGCTTCCGACACGTCCCCTGACTATGACCGTTTTCCCGATGTGCTTGTCCCGGCCCGCGAGGGAAAGTCCCTCCTGGGCCAGTTGCTCAGCCGTGATATCGGCAGGCGCCCACTGCACATCGGCTGCAGTCGGATCAAGCAGGACGACTTCACCGCTCTTGGCGTCAATCTTGTAGCCCATGCCGGCGAGTGTGCAGACCGCCTGTATGGCCTCGATTCCGGATACGCCAGTCATCCTGAACTGGCGCATCCTTCCATCCGTAGCCCCTTCCGACCTGTAGTTGCCCGAGAAATTGGGCATCCCTCCGAATTCATACCTGATCGATGTTATGCCGGCAGAATCCAGAGCTGGACGAATCCTCACGCCTTTCGAATACATTGCGGAAACCAGCCTGTTGAACAATGCTGCGGGACTCCGCAAATCATTCTCGGAGAAGCTGAACTCGGGCAACTGCACACCCAGCGGATCAGCTGCAGGGGCATCTTTCTTAGGTTGCCCCATCCCTTCAGGGACCCATTCAACATCGGGAGCCGAAGCGTCAAGGACAACTACTTCCCGCTTGTCTTCATCGACACGGTATCCGACGCGCAACCGTTCACATATCCCCTCCAGGATCGCACGGAGAGTCTGCTCCCGCAACTCCATGGGTTCCCCTTCGAAGCTTCCATGCCCGGCATCCTCAGAGTAGTAGTTGTACTTTCCCTGGGAATCAACGGACACAGAGGTAATACGAAGGCTCTTTGCAGCCAACCTGATTCGGATACCGTCGGCAGCAGCAACGTCGGCCAACCTGGTCAGCATCCCGATCCGCCTGGCAACATCATAACCGGAACAGGAAAACCTCGGGATGCTTACCTGATCAAGCTTCTCACCGACAGTACCGGCACCTGCAGACGGTGTTGCCGTCTTCTCGACGACATTCGTCTCAGGCAACAGGGCGCCTGCCTCATGTTCTTCAACATCAAACCTGGCGGCCGAGACTTCGGGACTCGCCTTCACGCGCTTTGTCTCTTCGTTTACAAGGAGAGCTTCATCGATCTTGCCCTGCTTTGTCAGGTCAGTCTGCAATGAGGCTAGTTTCGCAAGATACTTATCGCTGAGGGCAATAACCTTCCTGCTCTTGTCCAGGGCAGCCTGTCCGGGTGCGTCGATGTACTTGGCCTGTAGAGCGGCAACATCCTGCCTTGCGGACAGATCGGATGCGGTTATGCTTTCCTCCTGCTGGAAACGGGTCATTTCCGCCTTGATATCGGTCCAACCATCGAGGTCACCCTCTTTCTGGAGCTTCACCTGAAGCGCCCGAAGGTCATTGAGATATGTCGGCCGCCAGTTACTCACCGCAACGTTGTAGTTAGTGACAATTCCCTGAAGCGCCTTCCCGTAGTTTGCCTTCAAGGAAACAAGGCTTTTCGGCGGTTCTGCCGCTGAAAGGCACATCACCGAAAGCCAGAGATATGTCCCCGCTATGGAGATTGACGAGACCGTACTACGCGTCCGCATCGTTTCGGTATCCTGACATTGCTCCGGTACAGGTGAGCCAAGGCGAAATGTACCGGGCTTGGTTCAAGCACGCTACGAAAGACAAGTTACAGGTGTCAACGCTTTTGCAGAATCCCGGGACCCCAACGGAAGCTCCGGATAGCACCCGGTACGATTGGCTGGCATCAACGATAGCCGTATGCTAGTACTCTGTGGAGAAAAGGAAGTGGAATGACACGTCGCCGCGTACTGATAGTGGATGACAGCATTGAACTGGCCAGGGCGCTGAAAGCTGCCCTCGAGCAGGCAGGACCCTACGAGGCCCGGCTAATCAATGATCCTCACCAGGCGTTGAACTCCTGTATCGATTTCCGCCCCGATATCGTCCTGATGGATGTCATCATGCCCGGTATGGACGGGGGTGATGCCGCTGCCCATATTCGCCAGGATCCCGCCTTCAAGGATATGCCCGTAATATTCCTTACTTCTATCCTGGGCAAAGACGAGGCCGCCCGGAAAGGCGGCCTCATCGGACACGACCCGGTGATGGCCAAGCCTGTCACTATCTCTGAGCTTACCGCCCGGATAGAACAGGTACTGAAACGCTGACAGTACCGGGCCCCGCCCTATTCAACCTTCATCCTGAACGGCGAAGCCGGCAGCCCTTCCAGGTTTGTCAGCTCGGGCTCAGCATCCTCGGCCCAGCCATAGCGTACCTCAACAGGGTCCCCTGCGCCCCCCGACACAACAACCGTGTTCTTTTCGATGGTTGCAGCAGCCCTGGCAAACGTCCCGTTCGTCCCGGCGACATCGAACCACGAGAGGCTGGCGCCTTCCCGACCCACTAGTCCCCCTCCTGCTGAATCGAACTCGATTCGGACCTTCAGTCCATCCTTTGTAGCCCTGCGTGCCAGCGGACCTGAATAGACCAGCCCGGTATGTCCGTAAGTCCTTGCCAGTGCCCAGAGGGCAAGACGTGCGCCAACTTCACGTTTCCGTCGAGGATGTATATCTCGCAGGTTACCGAGATCCGTGATCGTTGCCATGCCTGTGTTCGGGATAGCGAGGGCTTCCCGTTGGGCATTCCATATCTCAGGCAGCAGGAGCGTATTGGTGTTACCGTAGTGATACGGCGCCAGTTGCACAAAGAGGAACGGGAATTCGCCCTGTCCCCAAACCCGGCGCCAGCTGTCTATGAGCGCGCGCATCTTGTCAGTGTAAACCGAGCCTTCGGAAAGATTTGCCTCGCCCTGGTACCAGATCGCGCCTCGGATTCCGTACTGGACCATGGGATGGATCATCGCATTGTACAGTGCTGTCGGTGTCCCGTGATTGACGGGAGGATTCACGTTGCCGAACAGCCTGGGGCCAACCTGGTATCGCCACTTCCCGGCAACTGCAACGCGGTCAGTCTTTCCCGCGCATTCCAGGTACATCTTTGACGCTGCCTCGCCCCAGATGCCGCCGGCCCAGCCGGTGTCAATCACACGAACGGCAAGGGTATTACGGCCCGCCTTGACTGCTGAACCGGGAACCTTGTAGTTCCGCGCGATCTCCCAGAACTTGACGATTCCGTCCTTGCAGCTTCCTTCCCCGCCAATCCGCACCTGGTTGAACCATGTGGCGTCCATCTCGTCCACTGGCCCAAGGTGCAGAACCAGGTCCTTGCCGGCCCAGTTCGTCGGAACATCGATCTCCTTGCGGAACCAGACAAGACCGTCAAAAGCCGGAAGGCCGGCCTTTTCCCACTGGACGGGAATATCCATTTCGAGCCACTTGGAAGTGTCCAAGGCCGGGTCTGCCATCTGCAATCCGAGCGCTTCGTTCGTTTCCAGGGAGCAGACATCCTTGAATGCCTTCTCCTTGTTGGCCATGCCTTCCCTGTATTCTTTCCACAGCTCAGGAGCCCCTTTGCGGAGTTTGTCAGTGTTTTCGATCTGTTTTTCAAAGCCGGGAATCAGCTTGAGGCTTTCGAACTCGGTCCACGGCTCGATACGCGTGCCGCCCCAGGAGGAGTTGATCAGTCCTACCGGCACATTCAGTTCCTCATGCAGGTCCCGCCCGAAGAAGAATGCCACGGCCGAGAAATTCGGCGCTGTCTTGGGCGAACAGACTTCCCATTTCCCGCTGAAATCGGACTGCGGGTCGATGTTGTTTGTCCGCGCAACGGTCAACATGCGAATCAATGGGTATCTGGCCCTGCTGGCATCCTGCTCCGCTTGATCCGTTCCCGAGAGCGTCATGGCCATGTTTGACTGCCCTGAGCAAACCCATACTTCACCGATTGCGACGTTTGATATTTCGATCTTGTTCTTGCCGGAAACAGTCAGTTTAAGGTCAACCCCGGCATCCCTTGCCGGCAACGCCACCTTCCATCGCCCATCGGGACCGGCCTTGGAAGAAGCCGTGTCATCTCCCAGCTGCACGGTAATTGCCTCATCGGGCGTGGCGGTGCCCCAGACCTGTATTGGCTTCCCCGCCTGGATCACCATGTTGTCCGAAAAGATGGCCGGCAACTTCACATCTGCCATCAGGTTCACAGCCAGTCCAAACACAAGCACACCAGCCCAAACGCCACATCGCCTGCCGCACATAGTTCCTCCCTTCAAAAGTATTGAGAAGGCCTGCTCTATAGCTCGATTCCCCGGTCAAAGCAATGCAAACAGCCCGCGGAACGCGTGGCCGGATAGTTGACGGGATAACATCCGAACACAACACTTGGCCCAGAACACATTCTCAGAAAGAAACCAACTGAACCACGGAGACACTGAGACACGGAGAAGAAGAAGGAATGGAGGCTCGAGAATACCGGTCCGCCCGATCCAGGAAATCGGATCGGACCGGTATTCTCTCGCGTTGTCCATTGGGAGGCAGAGGAGCTGACGCCAACAGAGCGCACTTGAGTCTTTCTTCGTTGTCCATCCTGTTATCCCATCAAACTCCGTGACCACCCCACTTTGCGCCTTGGCGACTTTGCGTGAGATTCTCCTTCTTCCCTCTCTATCCTGTTATCCTGTCAAACTCTCCCAGATCCGGTTCTCGCGCGAAATACGCGAAAGGACGCTAAACTCTTCTTCGCGCCATCTGGCGTGTTTGGCGGGTTCTCCTCCTCATCGGCGTTCATCGGCGTCCATCGGCGGTTACTCCCCTCCGTCCCCATCCTGGAATCCCGTCGACTCTCTTCCGTCTTCCCCAGACGGCGGGTTGGCCCGCCCCGCCATACCGTCACCTCCTTCGCGCTCGGGACGAAGTAGGGTCCACGCCTCCACCAGGTGCCGTCCGCATGAGCTTCCATCCGCTGGTCACATCAGGTCATAGGGAACGACTATCACGTTGTCCCTGAGCAGGCTCACTTCCTCGACGGCGCAGACAACAACGCCCGGACCGTGCTGGACAGCTGCGTACGTTTCCCGAAAGGCCCGGATGCCGCGCGTATCGCCTTCCGTAACGCGGGCACTGCTCTTGATTTCAACCGGCACGAACATCCCGTCGCGTTCCAGCAGCATGTCCACTTCCGCGCCTCCATGAGAACGCCAGTGAAGACATTCCGGCCGACCCGCGCAGAGGGTACGCTGCTTCACGATATCCATGACAACGTGGGTCTCGAACAACTGACCCTGGAGTGGATGTCCCGCCAGCGCTTCCGGACTGGAAATGTGCTGCAGGAAGGCGGCCAGTCCCGTATCGGCAAAATACCCTTTTGGTTTCCGGCTGATTCGTTTTATTGCGTTCCCGTGGTACGGCGGAATCTCGAACCACTGGAATGTCGCCTTCAGGAGCGCCAGCCACCGTTCCGCCGTTTGCGGCGTGAGCCCGAGTTCCCTGCCCAGTTGACTGTGATTGATTTCGCTCGCGGTCAACGCGGCGCACAGGGAAAGGAATCTGGAAAACACCTGCTGGTCCCTGACCTCCGCGAGACGCCGTACATCCCGCTCCACATAGGTGCGGACGTAGGACTCGAACATGTCCGGCAGAAGATCGTTCGACAGGTCCAGTGCCCTCGGGTAGCCGCCGCGCCAGACCCTCGCAAACAGCGTGCGTTCGATATCGCGGGGCGGGAGTCTTCGTCGCGCACGAAGGCGCTCCACGGCATCCGGTTGAAACAGGTCATCTATCCAGGGCGTCCTGATGTCGCCGGCACTCCCGCAGCGTTCGGCAAGCGACAGCGGCAGCAGATCCAGTATGACGACCCGGCCCGCCAGGCTCTCGCTCACGTTCTTCAGAAGGGCGAGATTCTGGGAACCGGTAAGGAAATACTGTCCCGCTGCCGGGTTGAGATCCACGCGCCGTTTGATGGCGGGAAGCAGTTCGGGCGCATACTGAATTTCGTCCAGGACTATCGGTGGTGGATTCTGTGTGAGGAAGAACTCCGGATCCTGTCTGGCATTTCGGACGTCGGTTACCGGATCGAACACCACCCGTGGAACTGAAGGTCCCAGCACCCGGTCAAGAAGTGTGCTTTTCCCGACCTGCCTGGCGCCTGTGACAAGCAGAACTTGCGAGATCTTGCCGTGCCTGATAACAAGGTTCTCCATGTGCCTGTTTCTATAATTCATGCTTGAATCCTAATGATGCTATCATCATATATCAAGCATAATCCTCACCATCCTGTTATCATGTCAACTTCCCCAGATCCGGATTTCCCGCGAAATGCGCGAAAGGACGCTAGATTCTTCTTTCGCGCTCTTTAGCGTGTTTAGCGGTTCCTCTCTACTCATCCTCTGCCATACTTCGCCCGCGACTCAGCCACAACAGCGTGCTTGTGCGCGTTCTCGGCTTCGAACACCACTCTCACCTCGGCATGCAGGGCCTTTGCGACGCGCCGGAGCATGCTCAAAGAATGCCCTTCGTAAGCCGGGGACTCCAGTCGGCTGACCTGCTGCTGGGAGGTCCGGAGCCTACGCGCCAGGGCCTTCTGGGACACCCCGGCTTTCCTGCGCAGAGCGGCAATCTGGACTGCCACATCCCACGCCTCGCCAGCCTGCCGGAACCGCTCAGCAAAGCCCTTGTCCTTGAGCTGCTCATCGAGGTAACTATCGAAATCGGTCTTTCTCAATCTGTTCATCCAGGAACTCCCGGACCGGACACCGTCCCCCTGCCGTCACATAGAACTCTACAGAGAATAGCATTTCATCACAACATCAATATTGATGTATCCACTCAACTCTCGGTTACTCTTCCTTTGCGTCTTTGCGACTTTGCGTGAGACTCTCCTTCTCCCCTCCCCATCCTGTTATCCCGTCAAACTCTCTTCCGTCTTTCCCCCGGACGGCGGGTCGCCCCGCCCCGCCCTACCTTCGCTCCGCCTCGCAAAACACTCTTCCTTTGCGTCTTTGCGACTTTGCCTGCCCTCCGTAGCTTCCAAGCGAAGGAGGGCGTGAGATCCTCTTCTGTTCAATTCTCCCGACTCTCTTTCTTCCCCATCGATTCCAGGATCGCCGCAAACAAGTAGCTCGCGGATGGCGCCGTTTCCCATTTCCGGATCATCGGGAAACCGCACGCGACCAGCCTGTTCCCCGCCGGCCTGTAGTCCAGCTCCATCCATACCCACCCGTCCCCCCCGCCCTGCGCCACCTCGACAGTCACCGGTCCCTTGTCGCCGCGCAGACGCAGCCGCGCATCAGCTACGGCGCCATCCGGCGGCCAGCCCGATACGTCCAGCTGCTTATCCAGCTTGCGGATGATGTCCACCCCGGACACCGCGATATTCCCCGGCACGGGGAAGGCTTCATCGGGATCACCAGTGCCGGCCAGCGGGAATTCCCCGCCCGCAGGGGCCAGAACAATGACGGAAACACCCTGCGCCGCTGCCCGGTGCAGTAACTCGGCCAGTCCCTTGTAGTCGGCAAAGGAGACCCCTTCGCCGACAACGACGATCCCCTTCTTTATCTCTGAAATGGCATCGACCTTGTTTACAGCCTTGAATGCCACTTCGTGCTTTTCAAAGCAGGCAGAAGTCTTTTCGGCCGGATCGAACAGCGAAATCTCCAGTCCCTTGAGCCACTCCTTGCGGAAGGCAAAGGCATCCTGCGCGAAGATGGTGAGGGGCCTGACGAGCCTTACGGGCTTATCGCTCTTCTCGGCCGCGACGGCCACCTCAAGCTGTGCCGGCAACCTGACGCCTTCCTTGACCTCCGGGATCTGGATGGCGACTTCGATATCCGCCGGCTCATTGCCCTTTGCGTTCAGGGGGACCTCGCCTGAAGCCAGCGTCGCGTTGGCGGCGCTCAGCCGCCACGTGAGCCGCCCCACCAGTGGGTCGGTTGAGGTGACGACAACATGTTCGCGGAACTGCTCCTTGGCAAATGCCGTCTGCCTGTTGTCGCTGCACACCAGGCTAACTTCGGCAATGACCACTTGTGAGGCGCAGAGGAAGCCGGCGACGATACAAAGCCACGCTTTCATTCGGACTCCAGACGGGGCTGCACAACATGCAACCCCAATTTCAGTCTCGGCCTATGAGACGCCTGTACAAGCGTGCCGTCAAGGTAAAATCAGGACGCGGGATGCGGGCGAAAGATTCGTAGGGGAGTTGAACAGGATAACGGGATAAGGAGGCAGAGATTGACTCAGTCGGATCGTATCGCTCAGGTGTGTTTCGGACGGATCTTCCGGCTCAAAAGGTCCGCCAGTACGTCCGCGACGCCAATTACGCTGCCCCACTTGTTCATGTAGTCGCGGTCGAGCCGTTCGTTCTGGACGGCAACAACCCCTGCCGCGTCGCCAATCTGCCGGTCGGACGGTGTGATCAGGTTCCAATAGAGTTTGTGGAGGATCACATCCTCGGCAGTGCAAATCCAGGCCGGCTCGCCGAAGAGCATCAGTCTCACCCGCCGGTCGAACATTTCGCGGTCGAAAAGCTTCGGCTGCAGGAGCCAGAAGTCGACTTTCAGGGACGAACGGGTGTCGACGGCATTGAACTGAAAGGGAGGACGGAACGCAGCGCGGACCGCTTGTTCATCGATGGAGAAGTCTGTTGAGAAAGCCTCCACCAACCGCGGTATGACACTTGCCGGGAGCTGAACAACGAAGTCCAAATCATGCGTCGTTCTTGGAATGCCCCAGTAGTTGCTGACCATGGAACCGGTCAGCATGTATGCCACATCGGTTCGATTGAGCCTTCGCAGGCAGTCAACAAGCAGTTCCTTCTCGTTCATGGTCTACCGCGCAAGTTCGAGCCGGCGATGCAGCAACCGCTCCACTTCCTTCGGCCCCGCCTCCGGGTGCTGGGCTCGAATGCCTTCCCTGGCCACATCACAGGCCAGCTCATGGAGTTGGAGGGCAATGTCGAGGCGTTCTTCGCCTGTCATACGGCGGTACTGCTCGATCTGCAATTCCATGGCACGTTCGGGGCTCATCAGAACCCAATCGTAGGCTCGATGTTCATGTCGCCGCAAGCAAAAGTCGTGAGTGAACCAGACAGTCCAAGCAGATGAAGTAGTTGACGGGATGACAGGATGGAAGAGAGCGAAACCCGCCGAACACGCTGGATCCGCGAAAGGGGAATCTTCCGGAATTTCGCGTCCTTTCGCGTGTTTAGCCCGCTTATTGCGCGATATTCGTGCAATATCCGGGTTAGCTGGCAAGGGCCAATCGGTTGTTAAAAGAAAGAAGCGGCTCCGAGGAGCCGCCTCTTTCTATACCCTGCACGAGGAGGGTTGCCAGTCGGCCAGTGGTCGGAGGCTTTCAAGGACCTCATCGGTCCAGCCCCATGTTGACTACCAACCTCAGGACGGTTTCATATTAAGCACGCAGCGTGCCAAGTGAAAGGTGCCCCGTTACACCCCTGTGTAATTTGCATTTTCTTGACAATACCCCAACATTGTGGTGGAAAGCCCGACAAACCCGTGGCCATCGTCCACGTATTGAGTATGAACTGTCTCGCCGGAGAGCGACAGACGCATGTAGAGCCGTGAGACATACCGACGCCAGTGACCAACTGCACAGATCATTGGCCGCAGGTGAACACTTCGACCACTGACAGGACACCCGGTTATGGAATGGATTATTCCGCAGGAAGTTACGACCAGTCCCCTGCTCTATATGCTGGCAACATCATCGGCCACCCTTCTCATCGGCATCAGCAAAGGCGGGTTCGGCGGCGGCCTCGGCGTACTGGCAACTCCGCTCTTCCTGCTCGTGCTACCCTGCAATGTCGCCCTTTCCATGTTGCTCCCGTTGCTCATCACCTGCGATATATTTACATTGCGCCATTTCCCCAGAACGTGGGATCCCCGTAGTTTCTGGCTCATTGCCGGCGGAACGATTGTGGGGCTGGGGCTGGGATTGGGGCTGTTGCTGTTCTTTGCCCGGTCAGACGTCAACGGCGACAAATGGATTCGCCTTGTTGTTGCCTCGGTTTCAATCGTCTTCTGCATCCTGCAGGCGGTAAAGGCCATCCGAATGGGAAAGACCGTGTCATTCCAGGCCGGCTGGGGAATCGGCACGTTCACCGGCATCATGTGCGGTATTACCACCATGGTTGCCCACGCTGCCGGGATAATTGTCAATATGTTCATGCTCACCCGGCGCCTTGATCCCCAGCATTTCGTTGGAACCTGTGCACGTTACTACCTGACATTCAACACCCTGAAGGTTCCTCTATACCTGCTGGCAAGTGTCCTTGCAGACAAGCCGTATATCACGTTCACCACCCTGAAATGGGATCTCTGGCTCCTGCCCCTTTGCCCTATCGGTGTCGGTCTGGGTGCCTGGCTGAACCGCCGCATGAGCGGCAAGCTGTTCACGCTCATCATCTACGTGTTCCTGGCCATTACCGCAGGCAAGATGATCCTGGATTCTATATGAACACGCGATTCGGCCTGTATGGACCCATTTTGAACCCCTCGGATCTGGATCATGCCGGGTGGTTGGACATACTTCTTGAGGCCGGTATGAACCTTCTGAGCCTCCATACCGACTACCCGACGCTCAGGGACTGGATGCAGTCAACGGATGGCGAGTCATGGCGTAACCGCCTGGCCAGGGCCCGGATAGACCTCGAATTCGCCATCCATTTCACTCCGTCCTTTCTGCCGGAAAGCCTGTTCCGCGAACACCGTGACTGGTTTCCCGTGGATGTCTGTGGCACCAGGTATTGGGAAGGGGCCAATCCCTGCACGAGCTCTGAGTCCCTGCTGGACTACTTCCGGCAGAAAGCTGTCGAGGCCGCTCGAACGCTTCCCTCGACGACCCACCGGTACCATCTCTGGGCGGCCGACAACCACCCGTGGTGCAACTGCAAGGCCTGCGCACCTTTCTCCCCGTCGGAACAGAACCTCCGGCTCATGCACGCCATGCTGGAAGGGCTGCGTTCGGTGGATCCGAAGGCTGAACTCAGCTACCTTGCCTACATGGAGAGCCTCCCGCCGCCCGCAAAGATCAAGCCGATGAATGGCATCTACCTGGAGTTCGCTCCTTACCGGAGGAACCATCGCATGCCGCTTTCCGATCCCGATTGCCGAACAAATGCTGACCAGCTGGATGGCCTGCATCGACTGCTGGCCGTGTTCCCGGCGTCACAGGCTCGCGTGCTTGACTACTGGTTGGACGTGTCTCTCTTCTCGGCCTACCGCAAAGATCTGCCTCCTGTTGAGGTAATCCCTGCGCCGGGCATCATTGAAGCAGACACTGCCGCCTATGCGGCCCTTGGCATCCGTGAAGTAACCACTTTTGCCTGCTGGATGAACGCCGCCTATTTCCGTACACACACCAGAACACGCGAAGCTTTTGTCCATTTCAACCGTGCTTCGCGCGGAGGCCGACGCCCTATCCTTTGATTTGTCCAACCGCATGCCCCATGCCCGTGTCGCCGAACTGGTTACCCGTGTACCAGAGATGATAGATCCCATCTCTAGAGACAACGCTGGCATAGCTGCGCTGGTGAGCGTCGAAGGCCCCGGCCTGTCCTACGGCGAGATAGTCATCAGCGCATGTCACAAGGTGCTGCCACCCGATACCATCCATGCTTGAAAGCTCCTGTATTCTGTATGCCGGACCGAACGAACTGATCCACATCCGCCACCCGTTCCCATCCGGCATGACAAACGGCTTGGAGTTTATGTACTCGTACGGAACTGCATCAAATCCCCGTGGCGTCACCACCCACCCGTCATGCTTGGTCCATTCCACGCCATCGCGCGACACGGCCAACCCGATCCCGATACGAGGGATCATGTCTCCATGTCCTGTCTCGACCCCGGCCGGCCTGGGGAAGTACTCGCCTATTGCAGTGTAGTACATTCTGAACTCCGGGCCTGCCCTGACCACCGCGACACTGCCGGTCCCCTCGCAGTCCCAGGGTCTATCCAGCGCAATGATCGGGTTTCTTCCATGATATCGCCAGGTCAGACCGGCATCATCACTGACAGCCAGGTTTGTCGTGTTCGGTAACCTGCCGTCCTGCTTTGGTCTTCCCCAGGCACAGAAATACATGTGCCATCTCCTGTCGTCGATCGGTACAACGAATGGAAACGAAGGCCCCCCGCAATTGTGCTCAGTCCCGGGCTGGGCTTCCAGCATGCACCCGCCGAACGGCTTCCATGCGTTGGGGGTATCAATCGGCGACTCAGCCGCAAGGATCACATTCCCGCTGGAACCGCCTCCCCAGTAGTAGATACGGAACCTGTCTCCGAGGTCCAGTACATGACACCCCCCTGCCCTTCGACTATCCAGTCCCGCATGGATCTGACCAGGTCTGATCACCGGATTTGCCGGATCCATTGACCACGTGATATTGCGCGCTCTGTTCATACTTGTGTTCTCCGGCAATTGTTGTCCAAGAGCTTACATCCCGTCCCCCGGGGCCTGCAGGCAAAAAAGCGAGTGGTACACAGAAATGTTCCTTTTCTGGTTGAGTCACACCATCCAGTGGGCGTAGCGTCCTTCCTCCACAAGAGAGACGCAACTCAAGTCAAGGCACCCAAACATGACAGACAACAAGGTGATCAAGCACTTCAGAAAGCGTATCAAACGGCAGCCCTTGTTCGGTCCTTTCTGCAAAACCTCTGACCCGGCAATAATCGAAACACTCGGATACGCCGGTTTTGACTTTGTCATCCTCGACATGGAACACGGCCCCAATTCCGTCGAAACCGTGCAACACCTCGTAAGGGCCGCGGAAATAGCCGGCATCGTACCGATTGTTCGTGTGCCATCCGGAAACCTTGAGATGATCTCCAAGGCACTGGACATAGGGGCAGCTGGCGTCCAGGTCCCGCAGATTACCGGCGCGGCGGATGTTGAGGCGGCAGTACGTGCAGCCAGGTTCGCCCCGCACGGTGAACGTGGCGTCTGCCGGTACGTTCGCGCGGCCGCCTACTCCGCCACGGACAAAAGCGAATACTTCCGAAAGGCAAACGACGCGCTTCTCGTCGTGCAACTGGAAGGAAAGACTGCACTCCGGAACATGGACGAGATCCTGTCCGTCAAGGGCCCTGACGTGGTCTTTATCGGACCCTACGATCTCTCCCAATCACTCGGCCACACGGGAGAGGTCAACCACCCACTGGTGGTGAAGAAGATGCAGGAGATCGTTACCGCCTGCCTGCGGCGCGGTATCGCAGTCGGGAACTTCACCGAGACGCCGGAACAGGCGGCTTTCTGGACCAGGCTCGGGCTTCGTTACATGTCGTTCTCGGTAGATGTGGGCATCATGTACGAGTCGGGAAAGGATCTCGTATCGAGGCTCCGCAGCAAAGCGACCGCCTGATAGCGCTGCTGAATTCTCCCCTGCCGCACGTCAGGAACCTGACCCCGGTCAAAAAAAACATCTGGCCAGTTTTCCCGTACGCTGCTACGATTCGTCGCCATTTCAAACACGTTGTGTGGAGTACCATCGATGACAAAGGCAAAAAAAAGTCTCGCCGTAAAGGAAGTCTCGGAGCCAGTGCTTTTCTCCGACATGTTCCCTCATTCAGCGCCGCCCCATGTCACATTCGACAGCGCGATAACCGAAGAGATTGACGGCGAAACCTACACGATCCATCCCGGCGAGCTGAAGAAGCGCGACATTTTCATCACCGATACGACTTTCCGCGACGGCCAGCAGGCACGAGTTCCATACTCTGCCACACAGATACTCGACCTCTTCGACATGCTGTCCCGCCTGAGCGGCCCGCGCGGCGTTATTCGCCAGACAGAGTTCTTCCTCTACAACCACAAGGACCGTGAAGCCGTCCAGAAATGCCTCGACCGCGGTTACAAGTACCCGGAAATAACGAGCTGGATCAGGGCCGACAAGGGCGACCTGTCGCTGGTCTCCAACATGGGCCTGAAAGAAACGGGAATGCTGACATCCTGTTCCGACTATCACATCTTCAAAAAGCTGAACATGGACCGGAAAAAGGCGTTTGACTACTACACCGGCCTGGTCAAAGAGGCCCTTTCCAGGGGAATCAAGCCGCGTTGCCACTTGGAAGACATAACCCGTTCAGACATACACGGTTTTGTACTTCCCTATGTCCAGGAGTTGATGCGCATATCCGAGACAGTGGAAGAATCCCTCAAGGTAAAAATTCGCCTGTGCGACACCATGGGATTCGGTCTGCCGTACGCGGGTTCGGCGTTGCCCCGCAGCGTTCCAAAGCTGGTGCTCCTGTTGAGGCACGTCGGAGGCGTGCCGTCACACCGCCTCGAGTGGCACGGTCACAACGATTTCCACAAGGTCCTCGTCAACGGCACCGCGGCGTGGGTCTACGGTTGTGACGCCCTCAACTGCTCGCTCATCGGCATAGGTGAGAGAACGGGCAATCCGCCACTGGAGGGCGCCTTGTTCGAGTACCTCGGGATCAAGGGAGACATGTGCGATGTCGACACACGCATCGTCACGGAAATAGCCCACTACTACAGGTCAATAGGGACCAGGATCTCGGTCCGCTATCCACTCGTCGGCGACAACTTCCACAAGACCAGCGCAGGCATCCATGCCGACGGACTGGCCCGTGACGAACGTATCTACAACATATTCGACACCACGAAACTGCTGAACCGTCCCCCGGAAGTGGTGCTGACCGACAAATCTGGCGCCGATGGCGTCTACCTCTGGGTGAACAGCTTCCTCGGACACCAGGGCGAAGACCGCATCAAGAAGACCCGCATGGTGAGGATCATGCGATGGGTCACCGACCAGTACGAGAAAGAAAACCGCCTGACCTCCATTTCCGACAAGGAAATGATCGAACAGGTCAAACGGCACCTTCCAGAGGAATACGACAAAGCACAACGGGAAGGCCACATCCGGTATATGCACCACGAGGAATAGGCTTCGTGCGCTGCACCCGGACCCGTTACGGCCATCGGGCGTGTGACTTTTTACCGAATCTTCTAATGGCATTCTGCAAGCCATTTCGCCTACAATTCTCTCTTGGCAGGAGGAACAACCAAGATGTGGGACTATACCGACAAGGTGCTTGATCATTTCAGAAACCCGCGCAACGTCGGGACGATTCCGGATGCGGACGGCGTCGGACAGGTTGGGTCCATGGCATGTGGCGACGCCCTGAAGCTCGCCTTCAAGCTTGGCCCGGACAAGCGCATACGCGACGTCAAATTCCAGACATTCGGCTGCGCCAGCGCAATAGCCTCATCTTCGGCCCTGACCGAAATCGTGAAAGGGATGACCCTCGAGGAGGCGGAGAAAGTAACCAACCAGGACATTGCCAACTATCTCGGAGGCCTGCCCGAACAGAAGATGCATTGCTCCGTGATGGGGCGCGAGGCACTGGAAGCAGCCATCGCCAACTATCGCACGGGCAAGGCAGTCAACAGAGTTCTTGAAGGCAAGGTAGTATGCACGTGCTTCGGCGTCACGCAGGAGGAGATCGAGCGCGTTATCCGGGACAATGACCTTTCGACGGTTGAACAGGTAACGAATTACTGCAAGGCAGGCGGAGGCTGTGGCCACTGCAAACCCGACATCGAACACATCATCGCCGATGTTCGCGCCGCGATGGCTGCCACCGCCCGTCCCGCCGCCCCTGTCCGGCGAAAGCTCACGATTGTTGAGAGGGTCCGGATGATCCAGGAAACCCTTGACCGCGAGATCCGCCCGGCTCTCCAGAAAGACGGCGGCGATGTCGAGCTTATCGATGTGGCCGGGAACAAGGTCATCGTCTCCCTGCGTGGAATGTGCGCGCGTTGCCAGGTTGCGCAGTTCACCCTCAAGGATGTCGTCCAGGCGAAACTACGTGAGTTTGTGGAACCGGATATCGTTGTCGAGGAGGCCAGGCAGTGAAGAACGTGTACATCGACAACAATGCCACGACGCAGGTCGCGCCGGAAGTCCTCGATGCCATGATGCCTTTCTTCCGCGATTACTGGGGCAACCCCTCCAGCATGCACTACTTCGGCGGACAGGTAAAACAGTACATCGAGCATGCCCGCGAACAGGTGGCGGCACTGCTCCATGCCGATCCTTCCGAAATCGTGTTCACCAGTTGCGGCACGGAAAGCGACAACGCGGCCATCCGCGGGGCCGCCGAGGTAGAGGGCGCAACCAGGACAATTGTGACCACCCGGGTGGAACACCCCGCGGTCCTGGGGCCATGCAGGAAGCTGCAGGAAAATGGCTGCCAGGTGACCGAGCTTCGTGTCGACGAATCCGGCAACCTGAAGATGGACGACTTCGAACTCGCGTTGAAACAGTGTCCTGCCTTCTTCAGTATCATGTGGGCCAACAACGAGACCGGTGTAGTCTTCCCGATCCGCGACCTCGCGGCCCGCGTCAAGGAAGCCGGCGGGACCTTCCATACGGACGCCGTCCAGTCTGTCGGCAAAGTGCCTGTCGACGTGAGCCTTGACCCGGTCGATCTGCTTTCACTCTCCGGCCACAAGCTTCACGCGCCGAAGGGCATCGGCGCGTTGTACATCCGCAAGGGTACGAAACTGAAGACGTTCATGATCGGGGGCCACCAGGAAAACGGCCGCCGTGGCGGCACTGAAAACACGCCCTACATCATCGGACTGGGCAAGGCCTGCGAACTGGCCGTCCGCAATATGCAGGAGGAGATGACACGCGTGGCCGGCCTGCGTGATCGCATTGAACGGGAGCTCATCGCGAGGTGCTCCGACGTCCAGGTAAACGGGGACCGGACACACCGCCTGCCCAACACCACGAACATAAGCTTCAAGTTCATCGAGGGTGAAGCCATCCTCTATCACCTGAGCGACGTCGGCGTTGCCGCATCCTCCGGCTCGGCGTGCACATCTGGTTCACTTGAACCGTCCCACGTGATCAGGGCCATGGGTGTGCCATTCACGTCAGCACACGGGTCTATAAGATTCAGCCTGAGCAGGTACAACACGGATGCCGATATTGACCACGTGCTGGCACACATGCCGGGGATCGTGAAGAAGCTCAGGGCATTGTCACCCTTCGCCTGAAGAAGCGTTCTGCTTCAGTAAACCGCACATTTCCCGCGTCACTCAACCAGACACAGGAACTGTCGTCAGGCCTTGGGGGCCTTGCTCTCAGTGTTCGCCATCCAGGACCTGGCTGAGTCCGGCAGCGGGCCGACAGTCTCAAGCTTGCACGTTTCATCGCCGGTTGAGGACGGAAGTGTCACTTCCTCACCAGCCTTGTGCCCTGCCAGGGCCTGTGCCAGGCGGGTCTCGCTGGAAATTATCCCGATGGACTCATCCCGGTCCCATTCGCCAAGGATAATATGCTGCTCAACTCGGCCGTCGGGGCGTCGTATCGTAACGCAGGTTCCAAGCCCGGCCTTGTCGGAGGGAAAGGCCGCAAAGTCGGTTCCCTTCACGATCCCGAGGTCCCGTTCCAGTTCAGCCTGCCGGCGAAGCAGCAGTCTCTGCTCGTCCTTGGCAGCCTTGTACTCAAAATTCTCCCGGAGATCCCCGTACCCCCTGGCGTGGGCAATATCCCTGCTGTTCGCCGGGATCTTTACCTCGATGAGCTCCTGCAGTTGTGCCGAACGTTCCCTGAATGATCGCCATGAGGTAAAACGAGTCTTGCCGTCCCGCTGTGCCGCCGATTCACGTTCGACAAGCGCATCGGCGGTGTCAGGATACCGCTTTATTATGCGCGCCATGAGCGAACGACGGCTGCCCACGTCCCAGGCATTGGCAGCGTCTATCTTCTTCACTATTTCCTGGCGCTCTTTCGGGGCCAGTGTCGAGATGGCATTCACAAGCCAGTCGCCGTCCTCAAGGAACCTCCTCAGCAGAGTCTGCGCTTTTGCATCCTCACTTTCCACCGGCATGTCCAGTGCCTGGATGGAAGTTCCGATCAGGTCAAAACGCCGGCACAGGTTCTTCGATTCGGTCCACTCCATGTTCTCGCAGAGCCAGAGCCAGTGTGCAGGAAGCGCCTCCCGCGAACGGATGGCGTCATCAAAATGCTGCACCCACCCCGCGTCATGACCTGTTCCTATGAGATGCTCACCCGCCGCATCGAGTACCGCCGGGGGCAGCCGCAGGAATGCGCTCAGCAGGGCGTGCTCCAGTCGTTCTCCGTCTGCCGCGGCCAGCAATGGCACAAGCCGCGAAACAAGCGACAACGGCATCCCCGTGAACAGCGGGACGATCTCAAGACGGTTGGTGAAACGCCTCACCGCCGTTGCCCATTCAGGCGCAGATTCGGTGCACTGGTCAACGGTACCGGCCGTAAGGCCTGCCGCGTCCCAGAGCACCAACCCGCGGGCGGCCAGCGTCCCCTGCCGCAACGAACAACCCTTTATGGCAAACGCCAGCCTGTCGCGCACTGCCGCGACATTCTCGGGGACCTTCAACGTTCCCGGTTCCTCCCTCAGCACCGTGTCTACCATGCTGAGAACGGTATCCATGTCACGCTCCGCCTTTAGATCCGCGAACCAGGCCGCGTCATACGCTTTCCGTCGTTCGCGCATCCGCATCGGCTCCGAACGGCGGAACGGCACCTCCACCAGCGGGTCATCCTTAAGCTTCTTTCGGGCACCTTCCCAGAACGCCGCCCAGTCCTTCCCGGGAACCACGGCGCCGGCAAGCCTGTCCTTCAACTGCTCGACTGTGAGTGGTCCGAAACTCTCAAGGGCGAGACGGGCAATATCACCCGGAGCGGTCTTGATCATTTCGGCGACTTTCCCGGGCTCACGGTGCAGCCGTGCCATCAAGTGATCGTCTCCGAGCATGTCCAGGGACTCTGCCGCATAGGCAAGGGACATCTGGTGCCCGGTCTTTCCCCTGAAATCGATTATCGCCTTCTTGTAGAACATGTCGACGGACCGCACGACCCCGAACCCCCATGTCTTTTCGAAACACAGGGCCTGCGGTTTGAGCAGAAGAAGTACACGGGAGCGCCGGATCGCTTCATCCACCGGGAGATTGCCGTCCCAGCCGGCGCTTTCCCGCAGTGCCTTCCCGCTGGTATCCTTCCATGTCTCCCCGATACGACCGGCCGCCGCATCGTGGAATGCATCGTCGCCGGCATGCCATGCCTGCTGCAACTCGATCAGGGCAAGAACGTCAGACATCCGCTTTTCTTTGGCCAGAACGCCGTACAACAGCTCCGCCCACGTATCGGCCTGCCCGGGCTGGCCAGACCCTGCCATGCGCCTCAGCAGGTCGAGGCAGGACGCGAACGGAAGGTTCGGGCCGGACTCAACCGCGGTTAGAAACCATTCCTCCGCGGCTTCGCCGCTGAGTGTCGCAATATCAACACGTTCTGCTTCCATACTGGACTCCCAAAAAGGAGCGCGTATCATGCCAGAAATAGTCCGTTCAGGGAAGAACTCTCGTGGACCAGTTTATGTCAAAAGTCAGGCCGTCCGAAGACGGCATGATCCTCCTCGATTTCCTCGCAGGGGAGTTGGACCTGTCAAAGCGCAAGGCAAAGAACCTTCTCGATTCAAAGAGAGTCTTCGTCAACCGTGCTCCCGTATGGATGGCACGCCACAAGTTGCGCGCCGGCGATACCGTTGAAACAACAGGCGGGACCGCGCCCCGCAGCGCCGCCGCCGTCCGCATTCTCTTTCAGGACGCAAACTACCTCGTCGCCGACAAACCGTCCGGATTGTTGTCTAACGGCGGGAACAGCCTGGAAGCACAACTGAGGCAGACACGCAACGAACCCGGCCTGCTGGCAGTCCATCGCCTGGATCGTGACACAACCGGCTGTCTCCTGTTTGCCCGCAGCCGGGAGGCATTCGATGCCGCCGTGGCCGAATTCAAAGCACACCGCGTCCGTAAGACCTATCACGCCCTGGTCGCGGGACGGTTCAACGTCAGCCGTTTCCGCATCAATCGCCCGATTGACGGGCAGAGAGCGGAAACCGTGGTTCAAACGCTCGACAGCAACCAGGAAGCATCCCATGTCAGCGCTTCAATCGAGACCGGCAGGACCCACCAGATAAGGCGTCATCTCGCTTTGATGGGTCACCCGGTCCTTGGCGACCTGCAGTACGGCGCCCGGATGCCGGCGTCTGACAAGATGATGAAGATACCGCGACAGATGCTTCATGCGGCAGGAATTGAGCTCACCGACCCGGCAACATGCAGGAGGATCACCGCCGGCGCACCTCTCCCTCCCGATTTCAGGAACTGCCTACGACTCTACCGGCTGGCCTGAAAACAAACAGTTCCTGCCTGCTTGAGGCGTATCGGAAGCGATCCTGAACCCGGACAGAACTGCCTACTGCTCCTTGTGGCGATAGCAGATGCGACCCTTGGTGAGATCGTACGGGGAGATCTGGACAGTCACCTTGTCACCAGTGGTGATACGTATAAAGTGTTTCCGCATCTTACCGGAAATGTGCGCCAGCAACTCGTGACCGTTCTCCAGTTTCACGCGATACATGGTCGCAGGCAGCACCTTCACCACGCTTCCCATTACTTCTATGGCATCGTCTTTTGGCATAAACAACGGGGCTGACTGTATAGGGTAACCCCTCGGGCCTGCAAGAACGATTTCAGATGCCTATTCGAACCCTCTTGCCGGTACCGGCGCTTTCAATTGCGGCATGGACCATTGCCAGGCTCTTTATGTTGTCCGTTCCCACTGTCTCGGGAGTGCCGCCGCCTTTCACGCATGCAAGGAAGTTTTGTATGACACCGGCATGCCCCTTCCACTGCATGTCTTTCGGCGGCGGGACGGCCATGCTCTCGACCTTGCGGACAAAACCGTCGGTTCCCGTGACTTTCTCAACCTTGAACTCGGTTCCCCCGTTCCAGAGCATTCCCCCGCGGTCCCCGATAAAGCGCCAGTTCGATTCCCACGTCGTGTTCAGTCCCTCGGCGCACCAGCTGCCCCGGTAGCCGTAGACCAGTCCACCGCTCATTTCGAACATGGCACAGGCGGAAGCGTCATGGTCATACCACGACCCCTGCGGGTTCCACTCCTGGGCAATCACCGAAACAGGGTCTGTACCGGTAAGGAAACGCGCTGCGTCCAGCGTATGGATCGCCATGTCGAGCAAAAGCACATGCTCCATCTTGTCACGGAACCCGCCGAAATGGGCGCCGATGAAGAAATCGCTGTAGACCGTATGCACCCGCCCTATTGCCCCCGATGCCAGGAACTCCTTAACCGCCCTGATATTCGGCTCAAAGCGCCTGTTCTGGATCACCGCATGGATGCGCCTGTTCTTCCGCGCCGATTCCACAATCCTGCGGGCGTGGTCCATTGAATCGGCCAGCGGCTTCTCGCCGAGGACATGGCACCCGCTGTTGAGAGCCTGCGTACACACATTCACGTGCGCTTCCGGCACCGTGCAGTCGAAAACAACATCGGGCTTCACTTTCGCAAGCATTTCCGCGAGATCAGTTCCTATCTCGGCTTTCGAAAGTTTGAATTCCGATGCCCTTTTCTCGGCAGCGGCCCTGTTGAGATCGACCAGCCCGGCACACTGCATCTCCGGCATCGCTGCCAGCGCCTGAAACCAACCGCCAGTTATACCCCCACATCCGACCAGCACGTAACGTCCCATATACCCTCCCGATCAACACCCCGGTTTACAGCCATGCACCGATCCACGAACGCAATCGCCCCGCCTTCTGGGCAATCACAAGAGACCGGTTGCACCGCCGCGCAATATGGTTCACCACCGTCTCACCCACAAAAGGATTCAGCAACGACCTTGGCGAAGCACCAAGAACCACCAGGTCACACGCATTCGCATCGGATTCAATCTCGTCCACTATTGTATCCACCACCCGCTTGCTGTCTATGGTCTTGCTGTGAACGCGTTCATGCGGAAACGCGATACTGCCTGCGTTCTCTTCGATGAACTGTTCGGCATTGAAGGCAATTGCCTCGCCGCCGGACCGCACGTTCAGCACCACAATAATGCCATCCTTCCTGTCCACAAGCATCGCGGCAACTTCCAGTGCGAACGCGCTGTTGGGTCCGCCCGCGACCGGGACAAACACGCGCTTGAAAGCCTTGTCTGCCACCTGCTTGATCACAACGACGTTACACGGCGAACACTCAAGAACCGGATCAATCGTGCTGCCGAGCTTGAAACCGCGGCTCCTCGTACGGCCTCGCCAGCCCATTATCAGCAGGTCGGTTCGTTTTTCCCTCAGGCCGCATATGATTCCACGCGCCACATTACGGCAGTACCGTATCGTGAAGCTCAGCGGGAGTTCCCTGGCAAGGTACAGCTTCATTTCGGTGATGGCTTCCTTGCCTTCCTGGAGGTACTGGTCGGCATCGGACATGGGGACCTGGTCCGGAACCGTAACCAGGTGCAGGATCTCGACGGTTCCATGCTTGGCCTGGCTCATGGCATGCGTGGCACGCACGAGGGAAAGCGCCGTGTCCGGGTTTGCCACTGCCACGACTACCCGGTACTGACCCTCGGTCGGCCTTGTCTCCTCCGCCTCCAGCACCTGCAGGTCCGCATCGACCTGCACCGCGTGGCACCGCCCGTATAAGCGGTAGTACGCTATACCCGCAACAACCCATGCAAGGGCGAACAGCCATGGGACCGGGCTCACACCGGCCATGAACACCAGGAGAACGACCTGCACCCCCGCGACCGCCAGCGGCAACAGAGGAAACCACGGCAGCAGGTACCCGTAGATCAGCTCGTCACCCATCAGGCGCCTGACCCTGATCACCGACAGGTTCACGCCTATTGCCAGGAGCAGGCACAGCGACCCTGTCAACACCATCAGCCCCTTCACGGAGAAGAGCATCATCGCAAGGAGTATCATCAGGCCGGTGAAATGGAGGGCGACCCACGGCGTGCGCTTGTGAGGAGAGATCGCGGCGAAACGCGGCGGCAACAGTCCGCCACGCCCGAGCCCGAATGAAATCCGGGTGGATGTATAGACCGCGGCATGGAGGGCGGATATGGACGCGATCCCGACCGTCACACCCAGGAGAAGGAACCCCGACAAGCCGAGCCCCTTGAATGACTCGTACACCATCCAGACTCCCGAAGAGGACAACGCCTGCCATGCGGTTTCTGACTGTCCCCCTGCAGCGGGCCTGTAGGCAACAACCGACGCACAGGCAAGAAGCAGGTAGAGCAGGACCGATCCGTACGTGCTGTAGATTACCGCCCTTGGCAGGTTTTCACGCGGCCTTATTGCCTCGGTACCGGCCCGCGACACGACCTCGAACCCTGCAAAAGCTGCATAGGCAAACGCCATTGTCGGTAGAACACCCGCCCAGCCGGCAGGAAAGAGCGGCGTAAGGTTGGAGAAGCGGACGGGTTGCACCAAGGCCCACGCGATGGTGCCTATCGCAAGCAGCGGCAACAGGATCATCTGGGCATACACAAACCTGATCCCAGAACGTCCCGTTTCCGCCGCCCCGCGGTAATGGAACCACACGAATCCGAACGCCAGCAGGAAAGCAACGATACGCTCGAGCAGGGATAGCGGCATCGCGCCGAACACATCCCGCCATGCAGCGACCAGCGCCCTCGAAAGGAAGAACGCCGCAACCATGGCATTGAGCGCCCCGGCCACACAGGCCGCCAGCCACTCAACCCAGGCAACCATAAAACCGGCGCCGCGCCCGAATGCCGAGCGCCCGAAATCGTAGAGCCCGGAAGAACCCGGCATGGCGGAATTCATCTCGGCAAACGACATGGCCGTACAGACCGCCAGGAGCCCGTTCAAGGCAAGCGCCACCAGCAGCCCACCCACCCCCGCCACGCCGAACCCGAAACCGACGGCAAGGAAGATACCCGCCCCTATCGTCATCCCGAAACTCATCATCAGCAGCACAGAGAATGAAATGTCCCGCGAGACTTCGGATGAAACCTGTGGCTGGCTACTCATGCTTCAACTCCTGCAGCAACAGGCGGGCGGACTTAACGTGCTTCTGGGCTATCCTGCGAATTGTAAGGCGGCTCTGCAGGACAAGGTAGGTGGACAGGACCAGGGCCAGTACCAGGATCACCAGTCCTGCTATTGTGGCACCATCGGGAGTCATGGCGAGCTACTTTCCATTGACTGAATCCAACACCTCAGCAACTACCGCGTCAATACCCATGGCAGTGGAATCTATCACCCTGGCCCCTTCAGGAATACGAAGGGGCGCAACCGCACGGGCGCTGTCAATCTTGTCACGGCGCGACAGGGATTTCCCAACCATCTCCACGCTGATATTGCCCACCCCTGACTGCGCGATCTCACCGTGCCTGCGCCGGGCACGCTCTTCCGCCGAGGCATCAAGGAAGAACTTGTGTTCCGCCAATGGAAACACGACATCCCCGATATCACGCCCTTCCATAACCAGCGGCCCGAACCTGACCAGGCGCCTCAGCCACGAAACAACCTTTTCGCGCAGAACAGGAATGGCGGAATACTGGCTCACGTTCTCATTCACGCGTTGCGTCCGCAATTCCATGCCCGCTTCGCGCCCGTCCACGACGTACACAACAGCGCCATCCTTGACGGCAAATTCAACAGCCAGGGAACCCAGAAACGATCTGAGCGCGGCATTGTCCTCGGCCGCCACACCGTGCTCAAGGGCCTGGCATGTCACCAGCCGGTACAGCGCACCGGAATCAACGTAGATGCGGCCGTGGAGATTCGCGGCAACACGCCTCGCAACCGTCGATTTCCCCGACGCCGAAGGACCGTCTATGGCAATAACGCGACTTTTCATGCCAGTCCGTCCTGCCCCGCCAGTTGGCGGAAATGATCCCAGAACGCCGGGTACGATGTCGCAATGCAGGCCGTTCCCTCGATTCGGGAATCCCCCCGGGCGCGCAGGGCAAGCAGGCTCATGGCCATGGCAATCCTGTGGTCTCCCCTGCTGTTTACAGTACCGCCGGCCAGATTCGCCGGTCCCGTCACCGTGAATCCGTCCTTCTGTTCCTCGACCGCTGCTCCAAACGCGCGCAACCCGGCGGCTATCGTCGCGACCCGGTCCGATTCCTTCACCCGCAGTTCCGCCGCATCACGTACTATGGTCTTTCCCTCGGCAAGCGCGCCAAGCACCGCGACAAGGGGGAGCTCGTCAATAAGATTGGGAATCTCACCGCCCGATACAACAGTGCCCTTCAGACTGCAGCCGGTCGCCGTCACCCGGCCCATGGGCTCGCCGGCGCCTGCCTGCTCCTTGACTTCAACCATGGCCCCCATACGTTTCACAACGTCAATGAAAGCAGTGCGCCTTGGATTCAGCCCCACGTCTTCGACAACCACCTTGCAGCCTTCGAAAAGACATGCGCCTGCGATCCAGAAAGCAGCCGACGAGAAATCACCGGGCACGACCCATCGCCCTGCCGGCAATTTCGGCCCTGCCGCACCAAAACCTTTCAGGGACACCACCGGTCCCTGCGTGTCCACGGCAACACCAAGCCCGCGCAGGATCCGTTCGGTATGGTCCCTTGTCGGCTTGGGCTCGATGACCCTGGTCACACCATCGCCAAAGAGCCCGGCAAGAAGCACCGCTGATTTCACCTGGGCCGAAGCCATCGGCAACGCATATTCTATGCCCTTCAGCCTGCCCCCGCGAACGCGTATCGGGGCACATCCCCTTGGGCCCGTGAGCTCCACAACCGCTCCCATTTTCTCAAGCGGCTCCTTGATACGGCCCATCGGACGTGACCGCAGGGATTCGTCGCCGGTCAGCTCGGACT
>Ga0172371_10000337_pt1 | contig 71193 bp, 60 predicted proteins | sample Lak12m_FD_114543 | JGI IMG/M metagenome (GOLD analysis project Ga0172371, IMG submission 114543) | Freshwater microbial communities from Kabuno Bay, South-Kivu, Congo - kab_022012_12m | ecosystem: Environmental > Aquatic > Freshwater > Lake | place: Democratic Republic of the Congo: South-Kivu... | reverse complement strand
TACTCATCACAACTATGTCCTTTCCAGCCATAATGCCCCCCTCTCAAAGGGAGAATTACAGCCTTAAACTAGGACATTTCTACTTTGGTAGCTTAGGACATTCTCATTTTGGCGGAACAGGAAATCTTGTCAAAACCGGCTGAAACGATAAAACAGGCGATGGTATGGAAAGATCATTTCAGGGGGGTTTTGGTAAAATAAATTCTTAAAATATAAACTCGATTGCTGTATAATAAACGACCTGCTGGAATGGATACCCGCTGCAAGAAAGGCAGTACAACCGGACACTGCGGGATTCCTCAGATAGAGGAGCGGCTCATGAAGATTCTGAAGATAGACCACTTGGGGATTGCCGTCCCCGGCATCGAGGAGCGAAAAAACTTCTGGACCGAAGTATTGGGCCTTTCCCTTACCGGTTCGGAGACGGTCCCGGAACAGAAAGTGACGACCGCGTTTTTGCCGGTGGGCGAAAGCGAAATCGAGCTCCTGGAGTCGACGGCACCGGACGGCCCCATCGCCGGATATCTTGAAAAACGGGGCGAAGGGATTCAGCATGTCGCGTTCCGGGTGGAGAACATCGAGGCCGCCCTTGAGGAGCTCAAAGCGAAAGGGATACGGCTGATCGATGAAAAGCCGCGGAGGGGCGCCGGCGGCGCCAGGATCGCCTTTCTGCACCCCAAGGCCACAAACGGCATTCTTGTCGAATTGTGTGAGAAAGACCATTAAACAAGGAGTCTGAACCGTGCCGGATCATCCGCAAAAAAAACAGTGGGATACTCTTGCCGCCAAACTGCTCAAAGGGCAGTCGCCCGAATCCCTGAACTGGACGACGCCGGAAGGGATCATGGTCAAACCCCTTTATACCGCTGAAGACCTTGAAGGGATGGAGCATGTCAACACCCTTCCCGGTCTGTCCCCGTATGTCCGCGGCCCGGTGGCCACGATGTACGCCGGCAGGCCCTGGACCATTCGCCAGTACGCTGGTTTTTCAACGGCCAAAGAATCCAATGCCTTCTATCGGAAAAACCTCGCCGCCGGGCAAAAGGGGCTTTCCATTGCCTTTGATTTGCCGACCCACAGGGGGTATGACTCGGACAACCCCCGCGTCGTCGGCGATATCGGAAAAGTGGGAGTGGCCGTGGATTCGGTCGAGGACATGAAGATCCTTTTTGATCAGATCCCCCTGGAGGAGATGTCCGTCTCCATGACGATGAACGGCGCGGTCCTTCCGGTCCTGGCCGGCTTCATCGTCGCGGCCGAGGAACAGGGCGTCTCCCAGGAGAAACTGACCGGCACCATTCAGAACGACATCCTGAAGGAGTACCTGACCCGCAATACCTATATTTACCCGCCCGGTCCCTCGATGCGGATCGTATCGGACATCATCGGGTACTGCTCCCGCCACATGCCCAGGTTCAATACCGTGAGCATCAGCGGATATCACATGATGGAGGCAGGGGCGAACTCCGTCCTGCAAACGGCCTTCACCCTGGCGGACGGGATCGAGTATGTGAAGGCGGCTCTGGCCACGGGCTTGGATATCGACGATTTCGCCCCCCGTCTCTCTTTTTTCTTCGGCATCGGCATGAATTTTTTCATGGACATTGCCATGCTGAGGGCGGCGCGGTTCTTGTGGCACGAGCTGATCAAACCGTTCAACCCCAAGAACCCTCAGTCGCTTATCCTCAGGACCCACTGTCAGACGTCGGGCTGGAGCCTGACCCAGCAGGATCCGTACAACAACATCATCCGTACCACGCTGGAATGCCTGTCCGCCGTCTTGGGCGGGACTCAGTCGCTGCATACGAACGCCTTTGATGAAGCGGTCAGTCTGCCCACCGAATTTTCGGCCCGGATCGCCCGCAACACACAGATTATCGTTCAGGAGGAGTCACAGATCTGCCATGTCGTGGACCCCCTGGGCGGCTCCTATTATCTGGAGGCGCTGACGGACGGTATTATCCGCGAGGCCCGCACGATCATCGGCGAGGTGGAGGCCCTGGGCGGAATGGCCAGAGCCATCGAAACCGGCATGCCGAAGCTCCGGATAGAAGAGTCCGCCGCCAGAAAGCAGGCCCGGATCGATCAGGGCCTTGACGTGATCGTGGGTGTCAATAAATACAAGATTGAGGAAAAACCCCTGGAAGACGTCCGGGAGGTGACGGATGCGGTGCGCATCGAGCAGATTGCCAGACTCAAGGAATTGAAGGCCCGGCGCAACACCGATGAGGTTCGAAGGGCGCTCGATCATATCACCCGCTGCGCCGAAACCGGCGGCAATCTGCTGGAGGCAACCATCCCTGCCATCCGGGCCGGGGCAACCGTTGGGGAGGTATCCGAAGCCATGGAGAAGGTGTTCGGTCGTTTTGTGGCCACCACTCAGTGTATTTCGGGCGTGTATGCTTCGGAATACCTGGACAGCGCCGTCATAGACGCCATCCGCAAACGGTGTCAGGATTTCGCCGACAGGGAAGGGAGAAGACCCCGGATCCTGATGACCAAAATCGGCCAGGACGGACATGACCGGGGGATCAAGGTGGTGGCGACCGCGTTTGCGGATCTTGGCTTTGATGTGGATATCAGCCCCATCTTCCAGACGCCCGAGGAAGTCGCCAAAATGGCCATTGAAAACGATGTCCATCTGGTGGGCGTCTCCAGCTTGGTCGCCGGCCATAAAACCCTGGTCCCTCAGCTCATCGCCGCCCTGAAGGCGGGCGGCGGCCAGGACATCCGGGTCGTTGTGGGAGGAATCATCCCTCCGGCCGATTATGAGTTTCTCTACAACGCCGGCGCGGTCGGCGTTTTTGGACCGGGTACCTCGATCATCGATTCGGCCAATCAGACGCTCAACGCCCTGGAGAAAAAGAACGGATGACGCTTGAGATCGAAACCGCCATCGATGGCCTCTTGAGAGGGGACCGCCGGATCCTTGCCAAAACCATCACCTTGATCGAAAGCTCGCTGCCGGATCATCAGGCAGCCGCTCAGGCCATTCTCGAGAGGCTTCTTCCCCATACCGGAAAAGCGGTCCGTTTGGGGATCACCGGCGTTCCCGGAGTGGGGAAAAGTTCCTTCATCGAATCCCTGGGGATGCTCCTGATTGAAAAAGGGCTGCGGGTGGCGGTCCTGGCGGTTGATCCCAGCAGCAATCGGAGCGGCGGCAGTGTGCTGGCCGATAAAACCAGGATGAAGAGCCTCTCCGCGGACGAGCGGGCCTTCATCCGACCGTCTCCTTCCGGCGGGACCTTGGGGGGAGTCGCCCGTAAGACACGGGAAACGATGCTGGTTTGCGAGGCATCCGGTTTCGATGTGCTGATTGTTGAAACGGTCGGGATCGGTCAGTCGGAAATCACCGTGGCGTCGATGGTGGACTTTTTCCTCGTCCTGATGCTGGCCGGGGCTGGAGATGAGCTCCAGGGGATCAAAAAGGGATTTCTCGAGCTGGCCGATGCCCTGGCGATCAACAAGGCGGACGGGGACAACATCGAGAAGGCCAGAATTGCCCGAAAGGATTTTGAAACAGCGCTTCATCTGCTCAGACCGACGTCGCCCAACTGGTCGCCGCCGGTCATGATGTGCAGCGCCAGGGAAAAGACCGGCGTCGAAGCGATATGGGAAGTCGTCCTGAAGCATCGGGATGTCATGACCGCCAGCGGCGAGCTCGCGCAGCGCCGCAAGGGTCAGTCCCTGGCCTGGATGTGGTCGCTGGTGGAGGAAGGACTGGCGGATCGATTCCGCCATCACCCCGAGATTCAGCGCCGTCTGCCGCAATTGAAAAGACAAGTGGAGGAGGGGCAATTGTCTCCTACAACGGCCGCCTGTCAATTGCTCGCGTTTCTGGATCAATAGCTATCCCCGAGCTGCATCACGCAGCGCATCCCTGACCGCCGATTCATTCGTCGGAGGAGGGGGTGGTTCCATTTTCAGACCGCGGCCTGCGCGGCAGGGGGATGTTTGCGCCGCCTCTTCCGGCGCTTTTTTTTCTTCACCGGAGTTTCCTCCGGCGAGGGCTCCGGAAGCATTGCAGAAGAAGAGGGGGTCTTTATAAAGGCCTCCCACCATTCCAGGGCGGATCTCTCTTCTCCCCTGGTCTTTGCCGACAGACAGAGGTATGTCATGGCGTCTGCAAAGTCAGGCCTGCCGGCAAGGGAAGAGGGTCGTCGCGGCGGAATCCTGCGGAGCGAGGGTTGAAAGGCAAGGATGCGCTGGAGGTGGCTGCCGGCCTGTCCCGGGATGTAAACGGTAGCGCGAACCTCCGGCAGGAAAGCGGCGCACGCGCCGGCCAGCGCCTGTTGATAGGGGATGCCGTCAAGGTGCCTTTTCAGCGCCTCTTCTTCCAGGAAGGGACCAAAGAGGGCGGCGAAAATGAGCGGCGCAGATGGACTCATCCCGCTGTGAAACAGTCGGTCGATCCCTTCCAGGTGGGTATCCAAGATATGCCTGTGACCGCCGTTGCCATGGAGCCAGCGATGCAGTCCCGGAAACAGGGCGGCCAGAAGTCCGCTTGTTTCCAGCAGCTCCAAAACGGGCCGGGCCGCCCCCAGGAGGAAGAGCTTCTGCACCTCTTCATAGAGCCTTGCCGGCGCGGCCCGGGAAATGGTGGCGGAGAGCTGACAGATAGCCTCCCATGTGTCAGATTCAATCACGAAGCCATGTGACGCGGCAAAACGAACTGCGCGGAGCATCCGCACCGGATCTTCCGTCAAGCGGACGAGGGGCTCCCCGATGGGACGAATCAGGCGCTGGTGGAGGTCGTTCAAACCGGTGCTGTAGTCGATGACCGAAAAGTCGGCGATGTTATAGGCAAGGGCGTTGATCGTGAAATCGCGGCGGAGTGCGTCCTCCTCGGGTGTGCCAAAGACATTGTCGCGCAGAACCATCCCGTCTTCGTCCTTGAGGTGATGGGGGGATGAATCGCTGCGGTGGGTCTCGTCCGCATCTTCACCGCCGGAAGGAACTGCTGCCCTGAACGTGGAGACTTCCAGAATTTCGTCCTGAAAGTGCAGATGGGCCAGTCGGAAACGGCGACCCACGAGACGGCAGTTGCGGAAAAGGCGTTTGATTTGACTTGGGGTTGCGTCTGTGGCGATGTCGAAATCCTTGGGGGCGCGTCCCATAAGCAAGTCGCGGACACACCCGCCCACCAGGTAGGCGATGAAGCCGTTGTCGTGGAGACGGTAAAGCGTGCGCAGGGCATTGGGGCTCACGTGCCTTCGAGAAATGGTATGTTCGGCTCTGGGAATGATACGCGGCTGCATGTTTTTCACCATAGCACACCCGATCGAAAAAGCGATACCCTGATAGTAGCGGATAGGTAGTGACTCCGTTTGGCCGTGAAGATGCCTCAGAGAGCGCGATTTACAGGTTTTTCGGTCGAAAAAGAGGTATGAGCGCCGGCGAGGCAGATCTTTGCGGTCGAAATGAGCCACTGCCGGCGGATAGGAAGGATCGACAGGAAGGGTTTATTTTGATAAGAGAAAAGCACGGTATCGTTCCTTCCCGGTTGTGGGGCGGATTTTGAATCTCTGAGGAAGCCGACCATGTCCAATGGCCGCATGCCCTTTACAGGCGATCTGATGACCACGGGGATGGGCATCCTGCCGCATCAGGAGATGGAGCGGGCCCTGTCCGTGGCCATGGGTGTCGATATTCCCTTTTGGCCTCAGTTGCCCAAGATGAACTATTTTGAGGACATGTATGTTCAGGCCTCGGAGAATTTCCCGGGGATCGTGCTGGAACCGGAAAATCGCCGGATCTGGTTCAGTTCGGAAAGATTTTATACCGAACTGGAAAACTGCTTGCTCCATTTGGAAGACGAGGCTTTCTTTCGAATGTCGCCTCGGTTTTCAGCCACCTATCACCGATTCCTATCCCATGACTTATCCCGGTATCCCTCTATCCGCGGTCAATTGGAGGGCCCGGTGAGCTTCGGATTGAATGTCCTGGATGAGAATAAAAAATCGATGATCTTCAATGACGAGGTGCGTTCTTTCCTTTTTGATTTCATGGCCCGAAAGGCCAACTGCCAATTGCACGAGCTGAAAGAGTCGAATCCCCGGGCCTTTCTTTTTATTGACGAACCGGGATTGCAGTATATCTTCAGCGGCCTTTCCGGCTATACGGCCCAGATGGCGCGCGGCGATCTGGAGGGCTTTTTTGCGCAGATCGAACACCCCCGCGGGATCCACCTCTGCGGCAATCCCGACTGGGATTTTCTTCTCAACCTGGATATCGACATCCTGTCATTCAACGCCTACAACTGCGGAGAGATCTTCGTCAAATACAGGGACGGACTCAAGAGATTTATGAACAGGGGCGGCATGCTGGGCTGGGGGCTGGTTCCGTCCAATCAGGATGAACTGATCGCCGAATCGATGGAAGGCCTCGGCCGTCACATGGAATCCTTGTGGGGCGAGTTGGAGAAGGCGGGCTTCGACATGCACCGGATGCTTTCTCAAAGCATCCTCATGCCGGCGACCTGCGCGCTGATGAATCCGGACGGATATGAATCCGTGGAGAAGGCTTACGACTTTCTGAAGATACTGTCTCGTCGGTTGCGGGCAACGTATCTTCAAACCAGTGACAAGGAGTGAAACGATGGAAGCGGTGGTGATCACGCATGCCGTCCGGACGCCTATCGGGCGGATAGGGGGCTCTTTGCGCGACGTTTCCGCAAAGGCGCTGGGCTCTCTTGTGGTGAAGGAGCTTCTGCGCAGGTCGGGATTGACGGGAGAGAAGATCGATCAGGTGATCCTGGGGCATGTCCGACAGAGCGCCGATCCTTCCAATACGGCACGCGTCGTGGCCTTGACGGCCGGCGTCCCTGAGGCCGTTCCTGCCTATACGGTTCACCGGCAGTGCGGTTCCGGACTGCAGGCCCTTATGGATGCCGACCGGATCATCCGCTGCGGCGAGGCCGGCGTGATCGTGGCCGGCGGCACGGAGAACATGAGTCAGGCAGCCTACTTCATCCGTAATGCCCGGCATGGTCTGGGAAACGGAGACCATCCCATTGAGGATTCCCTGACCGAGGGAGGACCGGGATCTGTTCCCGAGGAGATCTACGGCCGGCTGCCCATGGGGATCACGGCGGAGAATTTGGCGGACCGATACCGGATCACCCGCGAGCAGCAGGACCGGTTCAGCCTTGACAGCCAGAGGAGGGCCGCCCGGGCCCTGCAGGAGGGGCGCTTCAAACAGCAGGTCGTTCCCGTTTTGCTCCCTGCATCGGCAGGCCCGGCGGTTCTTTTCGACACCGACGAGCATCCGCGGCTGACGACCCTGGAGAAGCTGGCCGCCCTGCCGCCTGTCTTTCGGAAAGACGGCACCGTCACGGCGGGCAATTCCTCCGGCCGCAATGACGGGGCTGCGGCCGTTCTGGTCATGACGGGGGAAAAGGCCCGGGAACTGAGCCAGCCGCCGCAAGCGCGGATCCTTGCGGTTGCCGCGAGCGGCTGCGATCCCAAGATCATGGGCATCGGTCCGGTAGAGTGCACGCGGATCGCCTTGAAGAGGGCGGGGCTCGCCCTGTCGCAGATCGACGTGATCGAACTGAACGAGGCCTTCGCGGCACAGTCGCTGGCGGTCATCCAGGAGTGGGCGCAGTGGGGTGCGGACAGGGAGAGCCTCATGGCGAAGATCAATCCCAACGGCGGCGCGATCGCCCTGGGGCATCCCCTCGGCGGTACGGGCGCGGCCCTGACGGTCAAATGTCTCTATGAATTGCAGCGTGTGAAAACGCATCGTTACGGCCTTATCACGATGTGCTGCGCAGGGGGGCTCGGCGTGGCCGTGGTGATTGAGAAGTGTTGACGTGCAAAGCAAGGAGGGAATGGCAGTGAACAGGATCATGTTGGTCAGCGCCGCCCGGACGCCGCTGGGGTCTTTTTGCGGGGCTTTGGAACGCCTCTCGGAACAGCAGCTCGGTGCGGCGGCGATGCAGGAGACGATACGCAGGGCGGGGATAGAGCCCGCAACGATCGACGAGGTGATCGTCGGTATCGCCAAGCAGACGAGCCGGCCGTCCAACGGCGCCCGCCATGCCATGCTCCTGTCTCGCCTGCCTGAGGCCATCCCCGCTTACACCGTACAGAGACAGAGCGCTTCCGGCCTGCAGGCGGTGGCCAACGGCGTCTGGGCCATCCGCTCCGGGGATGCGGAGGTGATCCTGGCGGGCGGCATGGAGAGCATGAGCCAGATCCCCTTCGAGATCCGCGATGCCCGCTACGATCTTGCCGGAATGGGCAGTGAGATCCGCGATGCCATCCCGGCCCAGGAAAGGGGGGCGCAGCCTGAAGAACAGTATGGAATCCTGACCACGGCCCGGGTGGCGGAGAATTTTATCCGCAAATACCGATTTTCGAGTAGAGAACTGGAGGCCTTCGCAGCAGAGAGCCTGGAAAAGGCCTTGTCGGCGCAGGAAAAGGGGCTTTCCCGTGAAGAGCTTTTCCCGGTGCAGGTGAAAAAGGGCAAGAATCAGGAATCGATCGATCAGGACCAGCTGCAGGAAAAGGCGCCGCTCTTGGCTCCTCCTGCGGATGGAGCGGCGATGTGTCTCCTCATGGCCCGGGAAAAGGCGGCGGCGCTGGGCCTTCCCGCACTGGCAGAGATCGTCTCCATCGGGGTCGCGGCAACGGATCCCCGTCTTGCCGGGATGGCCACGGCGGAAGCGGGGTTGAAGGCGCTCCATCAGGCGGGTTTGAGACTGCCGGAGGTGGAGGTGATCGAACTCAACGAGATGTCGGCGGCCGAGTGTCTGGCCGTCCTGCGGGAATGGGAGGTTCGGGGAGGTGCACAAGACGGTGTATTGGCCGAAAGGGTGAATCCGTCCGGCGGTGCCCTTGCCAGAGGGAATCCTTGGGGCGCGGCAGGGGCGGTCCTGTTGACAAAGCTCGTTTGCGAGCTTCGTCGCAGGGGCGGGCGGTTCGGCATGACAGCAGTCACCGCCGAGGGGGGGCAGGGGATGGCTATGATCATAAGGATCGACAGCGGGTTGTAGCACCGCCGGCCGAAGAGAAAGGGATAAGGAGGCAGGAGCATGGAAATCAAGAGGATCATGGTGATTGGTGCAGGCTTCATGGGCTCGGGGATTGCACAGGTCATGGCCGCGGCGGGTTACGAGGTCGTTCTCAGGGACATCGCGGAGGAGTTCATCGCCAGGGGGATGGGCGCCCTCCAGAAGAATCTGGCGGGCAATGTCGCCAAAGGGAAGCTGACAGAGGCGGACAGGGAAGCGATCGTCGGCCGGATCCAACCGACGACGGAACTTGCACCGGCAAAAGGGTGCGACCTGATCATCGAAGCCATTATCGAGAACAGGGAGGCCAAGCAGGATCTTTTCCGGCAGTTGGAAGAGATCTGTCCTGCGGAGGTGATCTTTGCCAGCAACACCTCCTCCATCCCGATTACAGAGCTGGCGACCGCGACCCGGCGGCCGGATCGATTCGCAGGCATGCATTTTTTCAGCCCCGTTCCGGTCATGAAGCTTGTGGAGATCATCAGAGGCCTGAAGACCTCGGAGGAGACGATCCTGGCCGTCAGGGATCTGACCGAAAAGATCGGCAAGATCGGTGTCTTTGTCAAGGACGGACCGGGATTTCTGGTGAACCGGGTCAATGCCGCCCTGCGCAACGAGGTCTACAATTGCCTTGCCGAAGGGGTGGCTACCATCGAGGACATCGACAAGGCCTTGAAGTTCGGCCTGGGCCATCCCATGGGGCCGTTTGAGCTGGGAGATTTTGTAGGCCTTGATATCGGACTTGCCGTGGCGGAGACCCTCTGGGATAACTTCAAGGATCCAAAGTGGCGTCCTTCCCTGCTCCTTCGTAAACTGGTCGTATCGGGCGATCTGGGACGCAAGACAGGAAAGGGTTGGTATGACTACACCAGCGGCGAGAAAAAAACGAGGACGGACATCCACTTGTAATATCCCCTTCCCGTATTCCCATCAGGATGTCTTTATCAACGGAAGGGGATCAAATAAAAAGCAGCTTCCATTCGCTCCAGAAAGGAGAATGACGGCTATGGATTTCAAGACACTACTCACGAACCGGCGTTCGATCCGGGACTTTCAGGACCGGGAGGTCCCTCTTTCGGTTGTGAAGGAGATTATCCAAGACACCTGTCTCGCCCCGACGGCAAGCAACCGCCAGCCCTGCCGGTTTGTCATTGTTCAGGACCGGGAGCGGATCAAGAGGCTCTCCGCTGAGAGTAAGCGCAATCTCCTTGCCGAGCTGGTACGGAACCCGGATTCCCCTTTGAAACAGTATGAAGCCGCGCTTCGCGACGAGAAGTTCAGCGTGTTCTATAATGCACCCTGTCTTGTCTTGGTCATAGGTCCGCGTGATGTCTATTCCCTGGAGGTGGACTGCGGCCTGACGGTCGCCTATTTCATGTTTTCGGCTGTTTCACGGGGTCTGGGAACCTGCTGGATCGGACTGGGCGCCCACGTCCGTGATCGCCAGATCCTCAATGAGATCGGTGTTCCCGATAACTGCCGGATCGTGGCGCCCATCATCCTTGGGTACCCGGTCACTATCCCCCCGGTTTCGGAAAGACACGCCCCGGATATCGTCAGGATCCTCTGACTTTCTATTTTTTGTATCTATTTTTTGACGAAAGGAGGTGGAGAGCGGAAAAAGAGCTTGTGTTTTTGGAGGCTTTTTTGATACTAGACGTGTATACAGCACTTTAACCGGCGATATCTATAGATCGCAGCCGCCAGGCGCACCGTCGGGTGCGGCAAGCGACTGTTCATAGGCCTTATTGGAGAGCGCCGGGAACGACCTGCATGACAGAACAGAGGGATTGCTCGGGGCAGTCGGGGAGGAAACGATGGGAGAGGGGATATCGGATTACGCCAAATGTGTCATCGATCTGCGGCGCCAGATGTGGATGGCCGGCGTGGAAGAGGAGCTCCGCCGCCTCATCTGGCAGATCGCGGTGACGGGTAAATACATCTCTGCCAAGATCCATGAGTCCAACCGTAAGCTGGCCGGTTTCAAAAATCTTTACGGGGAGGACCAACTCTCCCTTGACCGAAGTTCCGACGAGATCCTCAAAAACCAGCTCCAGTTTTCCGGCTTTGTCCGGGAGTATGCCTCGGAGGAGCAGGATGCGGTGGTCCTGATCGGCAAGGGACGGGAAAAGTATTACGTCACGGCCGATCCGCTGGACGGCTCTTCCCTGGTCGATACCAACCTTGCCATTGGGACGATCATCGGTATCCACAAGGAATCGGTCTTCTCGCGGGGACGGGATTCGATGGTGGCGGCGCTCTATATCACTTACGGTCCCTTGATCACCATGGTCTACTCTGCCGGCAAGGGTGCGCATGAGTTTGTCCTGAACCGGGAAGGGGAGTATGTCCTGTCGCAGGAGCATCTCAAGCTCAAGGAACGAGGCTCCCTGTACAGTCCCGGCGGGCTCCGGAAGGATTGTACGGAAAAGCATCTGAAGTATTTGGAGTTTCTCGAGGCGAACGGTTACAAGCTCCGTTACAGCGGCGGGTTTGTGCCCGACATCAATCAGGTCCTGATCAAGGGAGGAGGGGTCTTCACCTATCCCGCCCTGAAGAAGAGTCCCAGGGGAAAGCTCAGGCTTCTGTTCGAACTGCAACCGATGGCCTTCATTATCGAGCAGGCCGGAGGAATCGCGACGGACGGCAGGGAGGAGATCCTTTCGCTCCGGGTCGAGGATCTGGAACAGAGATGTCCGATCTATATCGGAAGCCGCTTTGAGGTGGAAAAGGCCATGGAGTTCCTGGCAGCCGAATGATGACAGAAACTTTTTTGTGAGGTGTGCCGATGATCTACGAAAATCCGGATGGGCTGAAAAAGGGCCTGCAGGGCGTTCTGGCGGTGAAGGGAGAGACATGCGCGATTCTCGATGAAAAGAAACTCCGCGAAGGGCTGATTGACGACCTTATCCAAACAGCGGTCTTCGCGTCAGGGTCGGAGGTGCAAAAGGCCGCCCGCTGGCTGATCCGGCGGGCCGCAGGAGCGGCGGGCATTTACGTCGCCTCGATTCAGGGGCTTTACGAAGCGATGGGCCGGGGGGAGGTCTCCGGCTTCACCGTGCCGGCGATCAATATCCGTGCGCTCACGTACGATACCGCCCAGGCCGTCTTCCGGGCCGCCCAGGCGGCCGGTGTCGGGGCGGTGATCTTTGAGATCGCCCGTTCCGAGATCGATTACACGCGCCAGCGGCCGGAGGAGTACACCTGCGCCGTGGCTGCGGCGGCCCTCAAAACCGGATACCGGGGACCGCTCTTTGTCCAGGGCGACCACTTCCAGGTGGGGGCGAAGAAATATGCAAAGGATCCGGAGTCCGAAGTCAAGGCCGTCAAGGACCTGATCTGGGAGGCGATCGATGCCGGATTTTACAACATCGATATCGATACCTCCACGCTTGTGGACCTGAAGGAGCCGACGGTATTTCAGCAGCAAAGGCTCAATTACAGCCTTGCAGCAGAACTCACAACAGTGATCCGGGATCTTGAGCCGGCAGGGATCACGATTTCGGTCGGCGGCGAGATCGGCGAGGTCGGCGGAAAGAACAGCACGGTGGAGGAACTGCGGGCCTTTATGGACGGCTACCGGGAGGCCCTGGGAAAAAACGGGACGGCCCTGAAGGGGATCAGCAAGATCAGCGTTCAGACCGGGACCACCCACGGCGGTATCCCCTTGACCGACGGGAGTGTCGCCCGCGTCAAGCTCGATTTCGAAACGCTGGAAAAACTCTCCGCTGCGGCCCGTGCCGATTACGGGTTGGCCGGTGCGGTTCAGCACGGCGCCTCGACGCTGCCGGATGAGGCCTTCGACCGGTTCCCCGCGACGGGTACCGCGGAGATCCATCTTGCCACCGGCTTTCAGAACATCGTTTACGACAGCAAGCACTTTCCGGACGACCTTAGGTTGCGGATCTACGACTACTTAAGAAAGGAGGCCGCTTCCGAGAAGAAGGAAGGGGATTCCGAGGAGCAGTTCCTATACAAGACCCGCAAAAAGGGGTGGGGTTCTTTCAAAAAGGAGCTCTGGGAACTCCCGACGGAGGTCAGGGCCGGCTTGGGCTCCGAGCTGGAGGCGCAGTTCAGCCTTCTGTTCAAGAAGCTCAACGTGGGGGGGACGCAAAAGACGGTGAGCCGTTTTGTTCCGGTCGTCGATGTCCCTTTGAAACCCCCGGTAGGCCTTGCATAAGAAGGGGTGTTTTTTTAAGGTCCTGCCCTAGGGCAGGACCTTTTGAGTCAGTGGATTTTGGCGCCGGTCAAGGGCGGCCGGTCGAAACCCAGGAGGGTAAGCCCCTCTTTCGTGTCCGTGGCCAGGAGCATGCCGCGGGACTCGATCCCCATCAGTTTCGCAGGTTTCAGGTTGGCGATGACGACGATGGTCTTCCCGATCATCTCCTCAGGGCTGTAATCCTTTCCCATCCCCGCGACGATCTGTCGCTCCCCGTCGATTTCAACCGTCAGTTTCAGGAGCTTGTTCGATTTGGGGACCCGTTCGGCGGCGATGACCTTTGCCGCTCGGAGGTCCAGTTTCTCGAACTCCTCGTAGGAAATCTCGGGTTTGATCGGCGCTACCTCCGCCTTTTCGGGTTCTGTTTTGGCGGTTTCCGGCCGGACTTCTACCCGGGGGAAGAGCGATTCCCCCCGTGTGAGCGCATTTCCGGCCTTAAGACCGCCCCACTTCCCGAGGGTATGGAAGTCCTGGTCCGAGATATCGGTGATGCCGAGCTGCGCCATCATTTTTGCGGACGAACCCGGCATGAACGGAGAGATAAGGATTGCCGTGACCCGGAGGCCCTCCAACAGGTTGTAGATGACCGTCTCCAGCCGGCCCCTGTTGGCCGGATCCTTTGCCAGGACCCAGGGCTCCTGCTCGACGATATACTTGTTCGTGACATTGATGAACTCCCAGATCGCGATCAGGGCCTTATGGAGACCGAGCTCCGCAAAGGCGGCTTCCACCTCGGTGACGGTCCGCGCGGCGGTTTCCTCGAGGATACGGTCCGCGGCGATGGCGACACCGGGTTTCGGGATCCGCCCGTCCCCGTACTTGACGGCCATCGTCAATGTCCTGCTGACCAGGTTGCCCAGGTCGTTGGCCAGGTCGGAGTTGATCCGCTGGACGAACGCCTCCTCGGAAAAACTCGAGTCTAGGCCGAAGACCATGTCCCTAAGGAGAAAATAGCGGAAGGGATCGAGCCCGTACTTGTCCTTGAGGTCGAGGGGCCGGATGACGTTCCCCAGGCTCTTGGACATCTTGCTCTGATCGACGTTCCAGTAGCCGTGAACGTTGAGGTGCCGATAGGGTTCGATCCCTGCGGCCTTGAGCATGGTGGACCAGTAGATCCCGTGGGGCTTCAGGATATCCTTGGCGATCAGGTGCTGAGCGACCGGCCAGAAGGTGCGGAAGTTCTCGCCGTCCGGGTAGCCGATCGCCGTGACATAGTTGATCAGGGCGTCGAACCAGACATAGGTCACGTAGGCTTCGTCGAACGGGAGGGTGATCCCCCAGGTGAGTCGGCTTTTGGGCCGGGAGATGCAGAGGTCCTCCAGGGGGTCCCGCAGAAACGCCAGGGCCTCATTGCGATAGCGTTCCGGACGGATGAACTCGGGGTGATCCGTGATATGGCCGATGAGCCAGTCCTGGTATTTGCTCATCCGGAAGAAGTAGTTGCTCTCCTTGCGGTGTTCAGGAACGGTCTGATGCTGGGGGCATCTGCCGTCGGCGAGCTCTTTCTCCATATAGAAGCGTTCGCACCCGACGCAGTAGAATCCCTCATATTTACCGAAATAGATATCGCCTGCGTCGTAAACTTTCTGGAGGATCTGCCGGACCGTTGCCACGTGGTTCGGATCCGTCGTCCGGATGAAATAATCGTTTGTAACCGCCAGCTCCGGCCAGAGGGAACGAAACTGGGCGCTGATCCGATCGGCGTAAGATTGCGGGGTAACGCCCGCCTTCTGGGCCGCCTCGGCGATCTTGTCGCCGTGTTCGTCGGTTCCCGTGGAAAAGAAGGTCCGGAAACCGCGGAGACGGTGATAGCGCGCCAGGACATCGGCGACGATCGTCGTATAGGCGTGCCCGATATGGGGCGAAGCGTTCACATAGTAGATGGGTGTGGTGATGTAAAATGCGTTTTCCATAGCCTGCCTTTCCGGGCAAATGGATGCCCGTTTGGATGCGTAAAGCCTCATGTTGGATCGGTTTCCAGGGAGGGACTTTACACCACCTGGGTCGATATCTACAAGAGGATAATGCCCTGCTCAAGAATTGCCTTTGACGGTCGCCCTTAATCGGTGAACCGGTATTTGAGGAGAGTCCAGAGGGCGGAAAACCCATGTCTCCAGGAAATCTTCTTCCCTTCCGCGTAACTTCTTCCATAATAAGAGATAGGGAGCTCATAGATTCGCCACCGTTTGTCCTTGCAGATCTTTGCCGTCAGCTCCGGCTCGACGGAAAAATCGTCGGACTGGATCCGGATGGTGTCGAGGACCTCTTTCCGGAACATCTTGTAGCAGGTTTCCATGTCGGAGAGGGTCGTGTTGTACAGGAGGTCCGTCATGAAGGTCAGGAAGCCGTTTCCTACACGGTGCCAGAAGAGGTGAACCCTCTGCGGTTTTCCTCCGGAGAGGCGGGAGCCGTAAACGACATCCGCCACCTCTTCGCGGATGGGCTTCAGCATCTCGATGAATTCGTTCGGATCGTATTCCAGATCGGCATCCTGAACCGCCACGACCTCTGCGCTGACATGGGCGAATCCTGTCCTGAGAGCCGCTCCTTTCCCCTGGTTCCGTTCATGAAAAAAGAGTCTTACACGCTCGTCAAGAGGGGTCTGTTTCAGGAGCTCCCTGGTTCCATCGGTGGAGCCGTCATCGACCACGAGGATCTCCCTGACGAAATCAAGGGCGCATACCTTTTCGATAATCTTTAGAATCGTTGCTTTTTCGTTGTATACGGGGATGACGACGGAGAGGATCTTTCCCGTGTTCATTGTGTTTCCTTTCTTTTGGTCTTTTTCCCCTGCCGGTCTTTTACTTTTGGCCGGGTGGGTATCATTTGCGGCGCGCCAAACAGTGAGGCACCCGGTTGGGAAGGACCGGCCACCATGAAAACGACGAGGATGATGCCCGGCCACAACTGTAAAAACAGGCGGTTCAGCGAAGTCATCAGATGGTAATGCAAGTCGAGGGGGGTCAGGACGTAAACGAGAAAATAGCCGGCTGCCATCAGGAAAAGGATGGAAAGCGTCTGGAGCAGGCCGGTCTTATCCTGCGGCTCGATCCATACCCCTGTGATCAGGAGATAAACAGCCAAAAGGAGAAGGTTCACAGGGCCGAGGGTGAGATGCATCCCCGTACGCACGTCGAACAGCCCTTGCGTGAAGCTAAGCCCGGTGATGAAAAAGGCCTTGGCGATCTGGATATAACGATCCGGATCCAATAATTTTGAAGAGATCGCCGAGACGCTGGAGCCCGCGAGCAGATCGTTGGCAGGCGCCAGGGCCGTCTTGAAATAGACCACACAGACGAGGATCGGCAGGGCCCCTGCCAGAAACCATGCCGTCCTTTTCAAAGAGGAATTCCATCCTCGGAGATAAGCTGTCGTAAAGAAGAGGCTTCCAATGACGATCACCAGAAACAGGAATCCTTCATTCTTTGTCCAGGCGCACAGCGCCGCTGCGAGGCCCGCGAGGATCGTTGCTCCGGGAGTCTCAGGCGACCCTGCCTGGAATAGCAGCATGACCAAGGTCGCCAGGATGAAAAAGGCCAGGGGAATATCGGCGAATTGGGATGTCCCCATGTAGATGAAAAAAGGCGTACCCATCAGGAGCATCGCGGCAAGATAGCCCTGGATCCTGCCCCTCAGGAGGCTCAGGGAGGTCAGGAGAAGGCCGAGGATGAAAAAGGTGAAGACATAGCCCATCACCGCCGGAAGATTTCCTTCGCCGCCCGTGTAGGTCCAGCCGCGGGCGATGGAAAGCGGCAGGAGCAAAGGGTAATCCCAGTGGCTCCAGTCCAGGCCGCTGGCAAAGCCCTCTTGCCACAGATCGCCGCCGCGGAAGAGGAAGCGGGCGTGCATATTCCAGATGAGCCAGGCGTCCCACCGGCCGTGAGGTTCTTTCAGGAAGGCGACCGTGAATGAGATCAAGGTAAAGATGAGTTCAATGGAAAACAGGATGGCGGTCAGGACCTGAAGGCGTGATCCTGGCCGGGCCCAGCGCTCCGAGCGCAACAGGCGGGTTGGGCCGCCCTCCTTTCTTCCGGAAACGGATTCCCTCTGAGAGGAGCTCTGCGGCCCTGAAACAGGATCCTCAAATTCCCTAAGGTCCTTTCCCCTGCGCTGCATGAGAAAGACAAGGAGAGAAGCGAGACAGACCGTCAAGTCGATCGCTGCAGTATAGCGTGCCATCCCCGTCAGGAGGCAGATGAAATAGATGCAGGAACTGATGCCGATCCCGAGACCTCCGCCGGCAAACAGGCAGAGCAGGAGGGCGCCTGTCTTTGGTTTCGCGCAGGGAAACAGGGAGAGCATCATGAACAAGCCGGTGGCCAGGGACAGGAAAAAGGATGCGACGACAAGCAGGGTCATTGCCCAAGGTCCCTTCTGTAGAGGATGAGGCCGTCACCGAAATCCCTTACAGGCGACAGGCCTTTTTTCTCCAGGAATCCGGGGGCAGGCGGGCCGTCGATGAAGTTGCCGACGACCAGCGGGCGGTCCGGACTGTTGCGGACGATCAGCGGGGCCAAGGTGTATTGCGTCAGGACATATTGGGCCAGGAACTCCACGTTTTGGAAGGCTCTTTCATAAGCGAAGATCTTCTCGTTTTCCACGGTGGTCACATAGCCGACCTCGCCGAAGACGGGCAACGATGGCTTGAGCATTGCAATCCTCGCCTCATGGATCGTGACCGGGTCTTTGTCCGGAAGATCGGTAAAGACCTCGATGCTCTGGGCAAGCAGGCTAAAGACGGCATACCCCGTCAGGAGAATCAGGAGGAGCCATCCCGCCTTGACGCGGTGTTGTGATGGAATATCGCTTTTCATAAAGGAATCACGCGAACCACTGTTCCGTTAAGAATCCGACCAAGTCCCTGATCAATGAGGATATCATCTTTTATGAGCACTCTCCATCTGAATCATGCCCTCCAGCCTTTCCATCAAGGGGGGGAGGGTGGCTGGATCAAGGGCGGAGATGGCCACTGCGTTGAAACGCCCGCTGAGGGTCGTCAGGAGCATCTTGTCCCCGATGCGATCCCCCTTGTTGATGACCCGGAGGGTGGGTTTCCCATTCAGATTGAGCTCTTCAAGGATCTTCTCGACAGAGACGATCTGAGCCTCAAAGGCCGGGTTGCTCACGTCGATCACATGCAGGAGGATGTCCGCTCCCTGCAGCTCGTCAAGCGTCGCCCTGAAGGCGGTCACCAATTCCTTCGGCAGGTCTCTGATGAACCCCACGGTATCGGTGATGACCGCCTCGGTGTCCCTGGGAAACCGGAGGCGCGAACTCTTGGGGTCGAGGGTTGCGAAGAGACGGTCTTCGGTGAGGACGTCGCTCTTTGTCAGGGCGTTCAGGAGCGTCGACTTGCCGGCATTGGTGTAGCCGACGATGGAGATGATGGGGAGCTCTGTCCTTTCCCGTCGCAGGCGCCTCTGACCCCTTGCCTTCTCGACACCCTTCAGTTCCTTTTCCAGGTGGTGGATCCTTTCCCTGATCCGCCGCCGGTCGACCTCCAGCTTGGTCTCGCCGGGTCCGGTTCCGCCGATCCCGCCGGCCAGGCGGGAAAGGCCGGAGTCCTGTCTGGTGAGCCGGGGGAGGCGGTATTTGAGCTGCGCCAGCTCTACCTGAATCTTCCCTTCCCGGCTATGGGCGCGTCTGGCAAAGATGTCGAGGATCACCTGGGTCCGGTCGATCACCTTCATCTCGGTGAAATCGGCGATGGAACGCATCTGGGCGGGGGTCAGTTCATGGTCGAAGATCAGGAGATTCGCGTCCATCTGCATCGCCCGGATAACGAGGTCGGAAAGTTTTCCCTTGCCGATCAGGAAGTGCGGATCCACCTCCTGGCGACGCTGGATCACTGCGTCGAAGACCTCGACGTCGCATGTCCGGCAGAGCTCCCTTAGCTCCGCAAGCGAGGACTCCCCGTCGAAGAAGGGATTGGTTTCCACCCGGACGAGGATAGCGCGGTCGATTGCTTCCACCTTCCTGGTCTTTTGCCGCCTGGCAAATTCCCCTTCCAGGGCCGTGATGAAGGTGGTGAAGTCGAGGTCCAACTCGGCAGGTCGTTTCGGGGAGAGGGTCAGCCAGAAGCGTCCTTCCGGATTTTCAGGAATGAGGTGGGCTGTATGGGCATAACCGGGAAGGCCGTTCTCTCCCGTTTCCAGGGCACAGACCAAATCGAGACGCAAGAGAGCCAGGTCCGTCAGGTCGTCTGCGGTGAGCTCTTCACCGGCCAGGTGGGTGTGGATCAGGCGAAGCCCCCGAAAACGGCGGGAGGAGGAGCGAAAACCGTCCAGGGACGGGATCAGGATGTCGTGGTGCGTCCCTACGATGACGTACGCGATTTCCCCCCGGCGGGTCACAAGAAGACCGATCTGACGGTTGATCTCACGGGAGAGTTCCGTCAGCGGCCGGGCCAGTTCATGGGTGAGGATCTTCTCCGGCGGGATGCGCCGCCGGTAGAGCTGCCCGATCCGTTTGATCTGCGCCGGTCCGAGTCCGGCCAGGTTGCCGTGAATCTTTTCGATGGTTGATCCGACCCTTTACTTGAATTTCTGCGGGCTGACACGTCTCTCCATCCGGTCGAGGAAGGCGGACCATGCATTCGTCCGAAAGGCGGCAGTCCTTTTTTCTACCTCCCTGACCCCGCAGGCAGGGCACTTCGGGACCGTCTCTCCGATCTTCATGATCCGCTCGAAGAGATGTCCGCAGGCCGTGCATTGATATTCATAGATCGGCATGCTTCCTCCCCTGGCCGAAGAGCCTTCTCCCGTCCCTGACGAAATCCCTGAAAACACCGATAACGCGCTCTTTTGTCTTGCAGCTGCGCAATGATTTGTAAATACCATGCAGGTTGCCAAGGGTCAAGGGGGAGGATGGACAAGGGCGCGGCGGTAAGCAGAGGTGTGAAAGAAAAAAAGGAGTAAAGTATCGGGGTCGTAAAAAAGCCCCGGGGATTTCTCCCCGGGGCAGGTTAAAGAGGTGGATTCCTCCGAATCAGAAGGTCTTAGAAGCTCAGGGACAGCCTGTTCAAGAGGAGGTAGTCGTTGTCGATCTTGTTGCTCTGGGAGGCGCCCTTGAAGTAATCGCCTGCCATGAGGTAACCGGCGCCGACCATATAGGTCAGGTTGTCATAGATCTTGTAGCTCGCCTTTACGTCGATTTCCCAGCCCAGGTCCTTTTCCCAGCCAGCGGCGACCTTGTCGCGCTGGGCCTTTACGACGATGAGCTCGAGGTTCGTCTTCGGCGTGGGATTGAAACCGCCGAAAGCGCTGATCATCAGCGAGTTGGCCTTGCCGCTGTCAAAGGCAGCGTACTTCCCGCCGTTGCCGCTGGAAGCGGTCCAGGTCTGGAGGGCATCGTTCCCCAGGATCAGGCCGACATCCAGGTCCTGAGACTGAGGACCTTCTTCGTTCTTGTCGTCTTTGGCGTTGTCGTCGCCGGAAGAATAGAGAACCGAAGCGCCGGCATAGGCCGGTCCGAATTTAGCCCGGGCTTTGACATAAGCGCCGAGGCCCTTCTTGTCGATGTCGCCGGAGCCGGAGGCGAATTCCGCCGCCTTACCGAAGGTGTAGATGATTTCCCCCTCGACATAGACCGGTCCGAACGTGGCCTTCATGTAGGGAACCAATGCGTGAACCTTTGTCTTGTATGCCGTTGCGGGCGGCACCATCCCTGAATTATTCATGGTGTACTTGTAGAGAAGACCGGCATTCCCGCCCTTGAAACTGTATACGCCGGCGAGGACGAAGTTGTCGTTGTCCTTGTCGACTTCGTGGGCATATCCGGCCTTGCTGGAGGTGTCGGCCTCGAACTGCTTCTCATAGACGGCCAGAAGGGTGAAGGGACCCATCGGGGACGTCAATTTAACCCTCGGCCGGGACTGTTCGTCATCGCCGAAATCGGTACCCCACTTGCCGGATGACATATAACCGGCATCGATCTGACCGATCGCGGTCTTGAACGTCACATAGGCCCGCTCGAATTCGAAGCTCTCCTGGATCTTGGGGTTCCCGGCATTGGATGTCTGCCGACGGCTGCTCATCTTGTCATCGAAGCCGCCTCTCCAGTCCGTCTGGCCCCACTGCTTTTCAATGGCGTCCATCCGGGTCGTCAGGGTCAGGCCGTCGGCGACCTGGAAGACCGGCTGAAGCCTTGTCCGCGTGTAGAAGAAGGCGCGGGAGTAAGTGTGATCCTTGTCGGAGATCTGCTGGTTGTCTTCATACAGACCCATCACATACCACGATCCGCTGAACTTCACGTCCGCGGCCGATGCGGTCATGCCGAAGGCCAGGATCAGCCCCAGCGACAGTAAAACGACCAAAAATTTCTTCATTGTATCCTCCTGTTTTGCTTGTTTGATCCCCACGGGCATGGGAATCGTCTTTAAAACCGACGCTCTCGCGTCTCCGCTGCGGCCTGCTTTTGCCGCCGGTCCGCTGCCGGCAGGGAACCCATCCTGCGTCCCTTGAGGTCGCACTGACTGCCTTTATCTGTTCGGGACATCACCTCCTTTACAGATATATGTGAAATCCTTAACACCGCCCGCTCGCGATGTCAAGCCCCAATTTCCAATAAAACCCTTCTGCGAAAGCAGAATCTGCCTTGTCATGGAGAGAACCGATGTACCGCTGTGCCGATGGCACTCGGCCCAGTAAGGCAATTTCCATACCAGCGCCGGATTGCTGGGTTCATTGCTTAGAGTTTCACAGGAAACCCGGGTGTCTCTACGATAGACATTAAAGAGATGAATAGGTTAGAAAGTTTTCAAGGCCTTATTGTTTATTCCATCCTGCTCAGGGATTAAATTTCATAGATCGGTTTCCAAAGGCATAATGAATGAGAGGGGTGATTTTGCCACTTGTAGTGTGTAAAAATTAACACACAAAATAAGGATGTTTTCGTGTGGAGCGTGGTCGACTAAAAAAATCTTGACATCCCGGTTATAGTAAGATACACAGGGTCCAATGATATGACCTCTGGTCATATAGTGACCGTCGTTCACGCTCCGTGACGTATCCTAAGCGGTCAGAATCTATTCAATAATTAGACCTAATCCCAAGTGGCAGCATCGTTCGTCGTAAGCAAAAGACCGATAGACCTGGACAGGGGTGCTTGAACCACCCCCTGGAGGAGAGGCTTTGCTTTTCTTCTCTTCAGGTTCCTAAATTGAATTTGCTAGAAAACAGGGAGGCATGTGATGGATGAACAGAGCAAGGTGGAACTGAAAGAGGTGTATCCGGTACATGAGCGGGTGCGTAAGATGGCCTACATCAAGAGCAGGGAGGAGTACGAGAAACTCTATAACGAATTTCTTGCCGATCCGCCGGGATTTTGGGCCAGGCAGGCCGATGAATATCTAACCTTTTTCAAGAAATGGGACGTGGTTGAGGATTTCAACTTCGACATCCGCAAGGGGCCGATCTATGTAAAGTATTTCCAAGGGGCGAAATTGAATGTCTCTTACAACTGTCTCGACCGGCAACTGGAGAAGAGGGGCGACAAGGTCGCGATCCAATGGGTGGGAAACGAACCGGGTGAGGAGCGGGCGATCACCTATCGTGAGCTGCACAAGGAAGTCTGTAAGTTTGCCAACGTGCTCAAGGCACAGGGGATCAAGAAGGGCGACCGTGTCTGCATCTACATGCCGATGGTCCCGGAGGCCGGTGTCGCGATGCTGGCCTGCACCCGCATCGGCGCGGTCCACACCGTGGTGTTCGGCGGTTTCAGCCCCGATGCCCTGGCGGTCAGGATCCAGGATTCCGAAGCAAAGATCCTGGTGGTCTGCGACGGTTCCTTTCGCGGCGCCAAGGCGGTTCCTCAGAAGAAAGACGCGGATTCGGCGTTGAAGGGCTGCCCTTCCATCGAGAAGGTGATCGTGTTGAAACGGGTCGGGGAAAAGATCGGGAATCTCGACTGGGTACCCGGCCGTGACCTCTGGTGGCATGAGGAGATGGCCAAGGTCGATCAGAAGTGCGAACCTGAATGGATGGACGCTGAGGATCCTTTGTTCATCCTCTATACCTCCGGCTCGACCGGCAAGCCCAAGGGGGCCCTCCACACGACCGCAGGTTACCTCCTGTTCACGGCCTATACCCACAAACTGGCCTTCGACGTCCATGAGAACGACATCTGGTGGTGCACCGCCGACATCGGCTGGGTGACGGGCCACAGCTATACCATCTACGGCCCGCTCTGCAACGGCTCCACCTCCCTGATGTTCGAGGGCGTGCCGAACTATCCTACCTACAGCCGCTTCTGGCAGATCGTCGAGAAGTACAAGGTGACCCAGTTTTACACCGCACCGACGGCCATCCGGGCCATTGCCAAGGAAGGGAATCAGTGGGTGGAGGGGATCGACCTCTCTTCGATCCGGATCCTGGGTTCGGTCGGCGAACCCCTGAACCCGGAGGCATGGCACTGGTATTACAGCGTCATCGGCCGCAACCAGTGTCCGATCGTCGACACGTGGTGGCAGACCGAAACGGGCGGTTTCATGATCCTGCCGCTTCCCGGCGCGATCCCCATCAAACCGGCGCTGGCGACGCTCCCGATCATGGGGGTCGTCCCCTGCCTCGTGGACGACACCACCGGCGAGGAGGTCAAGGAGCTGGTCGGTCGCGGCGCCCTTTGCATCAAGCGCGCCTGGCCCGGCTTCACCCGGACGATTTACAAGGACCACAAGAAATATCAGGAGACCTACTTCGATCCCTATCCGGGTTATTACTTCACCGGCGACGGGGCGCTGCGCGACAGCGACGCCTACTATCGGATCACCGGCCGGATCGATGATGTGATCAACGTCTCCGGCCACCGGATGGGGACCGCCGAGGTCGAGGCGGCGCTCAACTCCCATGAGAAGGTGGCGGAATCCGCGGTCGTCGGCTATCCTCATGAGATCAAGGGTCAATCGATCTATGCCTATGTCACGCTCAACACCGGGGTGGAGAAATCCGATGCCCTCAAGAAGGAGCTCGTGGCCCATGTCCGCAACATCATCGGCCCCATCGCCACACCGGAAAAGATCCAGTGGGCGGACGGTCTGCCCAAAACCAGGAGCGGCAAGATCATGCGGCGCATCCTCAAGAAAGTGGCTGCGAACGATGTCGAAAACCTCGGCGACACGAGCACACTGGCCGATCCGTCGGTGGTGGCGGATCTGGTCAAGAACCGATTGTAAAAAAACCTTTCCCTTTTGCGCTTTTCGGATGTAAAGAAAAGGGGCTAGAAGAAGATTCCCGCCCCTTGCATTCGAGGATCCAGAAAAGCAGCGGGGGTGAGTTCGGGTCATGCGGCGGGGACAGTGTAGAGGCACTATAACGACAATACGGTTGGTCGGTGATTCAGGGATATTATTTATAGTGGATGCACGTTTTATGCGGATCAGAGGTGCCGAAATCGGCGTGCAGCCGGGAAGGAGGGAAAGGTGAATAGTGTGGTATGCGTGAAGCAGGTTCCGGATACCGAAGCCCAGATCAGGGTAAAAGCCGACGGCTCGGGCATCGAGGAGGGCGGTATCAAGTGGGTGATGAATCCCTATGATGAGTTCGGTGTGGAAGAGGCCCTGCGGCTGAAGGAGAAAAACGGCGGCGAGGTGACCATTGTTTCGCTCGGTCCGGCAAGGGCCATGGAAACGATCCGGACGGCCCTGGCGATGGGCGCCGACAAGGGGATCCACATCAGCGATCCGGCCTTTGACGGCGCGGATGCCTACAGCACTGCGTCGGCCCTGGCGGCCGCCATCAAAGGGATCCCTCACGACATCGTTTTCTGCGGTCAGCGGGCCATCGACGACGACTCGGCCCAGGTGGGCGCGATACTCGCCGAACTGCTGGGGCTTCCCCAGGTGACCGTCATTACCAAATTGGAGTATACGGGAACGGCCCTCAAGGTGATCCGGCCGATTGAAGGGGCCCAGCTTTTGATCGAGTGCCCGCTTCCTTGCCTGGTAACGGCGCAGAAGGGGCTCAACGAACCCCGTTACGCCTCTCTGCCCGGGATCATGAAGGCGAAAAAGAAACCCGTCGATGTGAAGGATGCCGCTGCACTGGGCGTGTCCGCGGGCAGCAATGCCAAAGTGGTCAGGTTGGTCCCGCCTCCGGCGAGGGCGGCAGGGAAGATCGTTTGCGCGGACGGCACTCCCGAGGGGAAGGCTGCGGAGCTGGCGAAGCTGCTCAGGGAAGAGGCGAAGGTGATCTGAATGCGACTCCGGAAAAAGTCCATAGGCTGCGTTACGCCTTGCCTCTGGTGTTTTTGCGAAGCCGCTTGTCGAATCATGCTCGTTGAATGATGGAGGATGCGAATATGGCAAAGGGTGTATGGATCGTTGCAGAACAGCGGGACGGCGCCTTCCGCAAGATCAGTTATGAACTGGCGAGCACCGCCCGGAAGCTGGCCGACCAGCTGGGCGAAGAGGTATGCGCCGTCCTGTGCGGCTCGGGGATCGAGGGGATCGCCGGGCAACTGGGCAAATACGGCGTCGATAAAGTTTTCGTGGCGGACAACCCTGCCCTCGAACCCTATACAACGGATGCCCATGCGCTGGCGGTGGCCAAGGTGGTCAAGGAGAATGATCCGGCTATCCTGCTCCTGGGCGCCTCCACCCAGGGAAAGGACCTCTCCGGACGCCTGGTTGGGAAGCTGGCGACGGGTTTGGCGACGGACTGCACGGATGTGAAGATCGCCGACGGCAAGCTCCTGGCCATCCGGCCGATGTATGCGGGCAAGTGTTTCGGCGAGATCGCGATCTCTTCATTCCCGCAGATGGCGACGCTCCGGCCGAATGTCTTTGCCGCTGTTGAAAATCCCAAGGCCGGGTCGCTGGTGAAATTCGACCCCGCCCTCGATGCGGGTCAGCTCAGGACGAAGGTCCTGGAGGTCCAGAAAGATACGAGCGGCAAGGTGGATCTCACCGAGGCCAACATCGTCGTCTCCGGCGGGCGCGGCATGAAAGGACCGGAAGGATACCCCATCCTGGAGGAGCTGGCGGCCGTTCTCGGGGCCACCGTCGGCGCCTCCCGCGCCGCTGTGGATGCGGGCTGGCGACCCCAGACGGACCAGGTGGGCCAGACCGGAAAGATCGTCTCGCCGAACCTCTACATCGCCTGCGGCATCTCCGGCGCCATCCAGCATCTGGCAGGAATGAGCTCTTCGAAGGTTATCGTCGCGATCAACAAGGATGCCGAGGCCCCCATCTTCACCAAGGCGGATTACGGCGTCGTGGACGACCTGTTCAAGGTTGTTCCGGAATTCACGAAAGAGTGCAAGAAACTGCTGGCGTGAAACAGCGGACGATCCTGTAATGGGTGTAGCGTCCTTTATATACAAAAGGGCGCTGTCCCTGTTTCCCCGGTGACGGTCGGATGGGGAGGGGTTATGGAGCGTGTTCCATTCTCAGTCGGAAACGAGGGCAGGCAGGTCTTCTGGAATGCCGAGACCTTTGAGCCTTTCCTGTTTCTCTTCACGGCGGTTGCCCTTCTCATCTTCGCCTACGGCATTTACAGGCGATGGCAACTGTGGGTTGCCCTGGGCAGACCGGAGATGCGTCTGGACCGCCTTTCCGAGCGGGTGAAAGCCCTCCTGATCAACGGGCTCCTCCAGGCAAAGACCTTCCGGGAGCCTTTCCCCGGGATCATGCACGGGCTCATCTTTTTCGGTTTTGTGGTCCTGATCTTCGGGGCGGCCTTCGATGCCTCGGAGTTCCATATCGCCGAACCGCTCGGCTGGGTCTTTCTCCGGGGGACGTTCTACCTTGTCTTTTCCTTTCTGATGGACCTGTTCGGCCTGGCCGTCCTGGCAGGCGTCCTGCTGGCACTTTACCGCCGTTATGTACAGAGGCCCGACGGCCTGGGCTATCAGGGAAGGTCCGACAGTACCGCGGATGATGCGGTTGTCCTGCTGCTTTTGGGAGGGATCATCGTCACCGGCTTTATCATCGAGGCCCTGCGGATCCGGGTGACCGTGCCGCCCTGGGAAGTTTGGTCCTTCGGAGGCTGGATGCTCGCCAAGGCCTTTGCAGCCGTTGATCCGGGGCAGGCCAAACTCCTCCACAAGACGACCTGGTGGATCCACACCTTCCTGTCGCTCGGTTTCATCGCCTATATCCCCTATTCCCGGCTGCTGCACATCATCACCACCCCGGCCAACCATTTCCTGGTCTCGCTCAAGCCTCCCGGGTACAATGAACCGATCCGGGATTTCGAAACCGCCGAAACCTTCGGGGTGGGAAAGCTCGAGGAATTCACGAAGAAGCAGATCTTCGACTCGGACGCCTGTACGCGCTGCGGCCGCTGCCAGGACGGCTGCCCGGCCTATCTCTCCGGCAAACCTCTCTCTCCGAAGAAGCTGATACAGGACCTGAAGACCTACTGGCTGACGCAGGCGCCGGGAGCGGCAGCGGCGAAGCGGTCCGCGGAAAGCACCGCGTCGGAAACCGGAAGAGCAGGCGGCAGGGGCATCATAGGCAAGGCCCTGGACCGCATCGATGCCGTGATCGACCGGATGGGTAAAGGGACAGCGCCGGCCGAGAAGGCGCTGATCGGCGGGGTGATCGATCTCAATGAACTGTGGGCCTGCACGAACTGCCTGTACTGCCAGGAGAACTGCTCGGCCTCGATCGAGCACGTCCCCAAGGTCATCGGGATGCGCCAGTACAAGGTCCTCACGGAAGCGGATTTTGCCCCCGAGCTCCAGCTCACCTTCCGGAACATGGAGAACAATTCCAACCCCTGGGGGATCGGCTCCCATCTTCGGGCCGACTGGGCCAAAGACCTCGGCATCAAGACCCTGGCCGAAGACGCCAATGTGGAATATCTCTTTTATGTGGGCTGCTCCGGCTCTTTCGACGACCGGGGGAAAAAGGTTTCCGCGGCCTTTGCCAAGATCCTCAAGTCAGCCGGGATCAGCTTCGGCATCCTCGGGACGGAAGAGGGGTGCTGCGGGGATTCAGCCATGCGGGGGGGGAACGAATACCTATACCAGACCCTTGCCCAGGCGAACATCGAGGTGATGAAGAGATACAATGTCAGAAAGATCATCACGACCTGTCCCCATGGTTACAACGCCTTGAAAAAGGATTACCCGAATTTCGGCGGAGAGTTCGAGGTGTATCACCATACGGAGATCATCGCCGACCTGATCGCCAGAGGAAAGATCGTGCTCAAGAAACCGGTGGAGGGGCTTTTGACCTACCATGACTCCTGTTTTCTGGGCCGCTACAACGGGATCTACGATCAGCCCCGGCGGATCCTCCGTGCCGTTCCCGGTCTCAAGCTCACGGAGATGGAACGGACTCGGGCCAAGAGCTTCTGCTGCGGCGCCGGCGGGGCCAGGATGTGGATGGAGGAGGATATCGGCGAGCGGATCAACCACCTGCGGACGGATCAGGCCGTAGCCACCGGGGCCGGGACGATTGCCGTGGGGTGCCCCTTCTGTCTCACCATGCTCTCCGACGGGATCAAGGACCGCAAGAAGGACGAGACGATGGCCGCCTTCGACATCGCGGAGATCGTCTGGCAGGCCATGGATCTGGAAGAGGCGGGGCAGCCTGTTGGGGAAGTCTGCGCGACGCCCCAGGCCACATGAATCGGTTGTATCCGCATTCCTTTTCGGGATAAAGATTTCCTGAGGGCGTCAGCCCGTTACAGGACAGCCCCGGCTCCAGGAAGAGCGGAGCCCTTAATGGTTCAATACGAAAGAAGGGAGATGAATAGATCATGGCAGAGACCAGGTACATGGAAAAACCGTGGCTGAAGTTCTACGAAAAGGGCGTGCCGGAGTTCGTCACGTACGAGGAGGTCTGCCTGCCCGATTTCCTGGAGCGGACTGCCGCGGAATTCACCGATAAACCGGCCCTGATCTTTCAGGGGACCACGGTCAGCTTCGGGCAGCTCAAGCAGATGGTGGACTGTTTTACCTCCTGCCTTGCCGATTTCGGGATCAAGAAAGGGGATGCGGTGGCGATCCTCCTGCCCAACATCATCCCCTGCGTCGTCGCCTACTACGCGATCCTGAAGATCGGGGCGATCACCGTGATGAACAACCCCCTCTATTCGGATCCGGAGCTGGAACACCAGTTCAACGACTCGGGCGCCAAGGTCCTCATCACGCTCGATGTCCTCGGAAACCGGATGATCGACCTCAGACCGCGCACGAAGATCAAGCAGATCGTCTATACCTGCATAGGGGATGATCTTCCCCCCCTCAAACGCATCCTGGGCAGATGGCTCAAGAAGTACCCTTTCGGCGATGTGAAGCCGGCTCCGGATCTCTATCTCTGGAAGGACTGTCTTGCAAAGCAAGATCCCAAACCGCCTTCGGTGAAACTCGGGTTCGAAGACGTGGCCATGTACCAGTACACCGGCGGGACGACCGGCGTCTCCAAGGGGGTCATGCTGACCCATGCGAACCTGAGCAAGCAGGTCCAGCAGCTCGCGTCGTGGGTACCCGCGTTCGGGAAGGGCGGGGAGACCATCCTCGGCGCGCTTCCCTATTTCCATGTCTTTGGACTTTCCGTTGTCCTGAATTACGCCATCTACAGCGGATGGACGCAGATCCTCGTCCCCCGGCCCCAGCCCGAGCCACTGCTCGAAGCGATCCGAAACTTCTGCCCCAGCTTTGCGCCGCTGGTGCCCACGATGTACATCGGGATGCTGAACCATCCCGATCTCAAGAAGACCCCGATGACCTGCATCAAAGGGGCCTTCTCCGGAAGCGCCCCGCTGCCCGTGGAGGTGATCCACGACTTCGAGAAGGCCACAGGGGCGATCATCATGGAGGGGTTCGGGATGACGGAGACCACGCCGGTGACCCACGTCAACCCGTTCCATGGCACGCATAAGGTGGGGAGCATCGGGATCCCGATCCCGGACACCCTGGCACGGATCGTGGATCTGGAGGATGAAAAGACCGATGTCCCTGTGGGCGAGCGGGGTGAGCTGATCGTCAAGGGGCCGCAGGTGATGCTCGGCTACAAGGACCGGCCGGATGAGACGGCCAAGACGCTCCGCGACGGCTGGTGCTACACGGGCGATATCGCCACGATGGACGAGGACGGCTACTTCTACATCGTGGACCGGAAGAAGGACATGATCATCTCCGGCGGCTTTAACGTATACCCCCGGGATATCGACGAGGTCTTCTACCTCCACCCCAAGGTCCAGGAGGCGTGCGCGATCGGCATCCCCCATCCGACGCGCGGAGAGAGCGTGAAGGTCTTTGTCGTCCTCAAGGAGGGGATGACGGCCACCCAGGAGGAGCTGATCGAGTACTGCAAGACGCGACTGGCCACCTATAAGCTCCCGACAGAGATCGAATTCCGCAAAGAGCTCCCCAAGACGAACGTGGGCAAGATACTCCGCAAGCAGCTCCGCGCCGAAGAACTGGAAAAGCGAAAGAAATAAGACGGGAAATCATCAGCCCCTTAAAAAAGCCCCCCGGGTTTCATGCCCCCGGGGGGCTTTTATGATTCAGGAAAAGATACACAGAGCCTTTTGTATTTTCCGTAGTTACGTTAGCGTAAACCGATGAGCTTCCTGGCCACGACGATCCGCTGAATCTCGTTCGTCCCCTCGTAGATCTGGCAGATCTTGGCGTCGCGCATATGGCGTTCGGCGGGATAATCCTTCATGTAACCGCTCCCGCCGAAGATCTGGACCCCTTCGATCGCCGCCCGCATGGCGGCGTCCGAGGCGTAGTACTTGGCCATGGCCGCCTCTTTCTCGAAATCGAAGCCGTTGTCTTCGAGCCATGCCGCCCGCAGAAGCATCAGTTCCGCGGCATCCAGTTCTGTTGCCATGTCGGCGAGCTTGAACTGGATCGCCTGAAATGTGGCGATGGGCTTGCCGAACTGGACCCGCTCCTTGGCGAACGCGATGGCGTCCGAAAGTGCCGCCCTGCCGATCCCGCAGGCCTGGGCGCCGATGCCGATCCGTCCTGCATCGAGGCCCGAGAGCATCTGCCGGAATCCCTGGCCCGGTTTTCCGAGGAGGTTCTCCGCCGGGACTTCGGCGTCCTCGAAGATCAGCTCCGCCGTCCCTGAGGCCAATATCCCCATCTTCTCTTCCACCTTGCCCACTCGGAACCCCGGGGTGTTCTTCAGATCCACGATGAGGTTGATGATCCCCTTGTACCCTCTGGCCGGATCGGTCGTTGCCGCCAGGACGCAGTAACGGGCCACGTTGCCGCTGGTGATGAAATTTTTGACCCCGTTTATGATGTAGCGCTCGCCCTTGAGCTCTGCCCGACATTTCAGGGCGGCGGCATCGGAGCCGGCAGAGGATTCGGTCAGGGCATAGCAGCCCTCCACCTTGCCCCCGGCCACAGGGGCAAGGAATTTCTCCTTCTGTTCTTCCGTTCCGAAGGCCTTGATAGGGTAACCATAAAGGCTGTTGTTGACCGAGGTGATGACCCCGCAGCTCGCGCAGGCCTCGGAGATCTCGATGAGCGCCATCACATAGGTGACATTGTCCATCCCGGCGCCGTCGTATTCCGTCGGGACGGCAACCCCCATGAGACCCAGCTCGCCGAGCCCCCGGCAGATCTCTTCCGGGTGCCGGTGGGTCCTGTCCAGTTCCGCGGCGATGGGCTTGATGTGCATTTCCGAATACTTCCGGACCATCTCCCGAACCATCTTCTGTTCATTGGTGGGTGCGAAGTTCATCAAAAATCTCCTTCACGACGGCCGTAGTTCCTGGTGGAAGTCGAGGTTACTTACCCGGCAATGCCTCCTTTTTTATAAAACTGCTCAGATCCGTTCGAGAACGATCGCCATCCCCTGGCCGCCGCCGATGCACAGCGTGGCGAGGCCCAGATTCAGGTCCTTTTTCTGCATCTGCACGGCAAGGCCATACGTGATGCGGGCACCCGTGCAGCCGATGGGGTGGCCGATGGAGATGCCGCTCCCGTTGAGGTTGCATTTATCCAGATCAATCCCCAGCTCGCGCAGGCAGGCGATGGCCTGGACGGCAAAGGCCTCGTTGAGCTCGACAAGGTCGATGTCCTTCATCGTCAACCCCAGTGCGCCGAGGAGCTTCCGTGTCGCCGGAATGGGTCCCAGTCCCATGTAGGCGGGATCCACGCCGCCCGTGGCATACCCCTTGATCCGGGCCAGGGGCTTGAGGCCGAGTTCCCTTGCCTTGTCTTCCGCCATGACGACGACGGCCGCGGCTCCGTCATTGATCCCGGAAGCGTTTCCGGCGGTCACCGTTCCGCCTTCCTTTTTGAAGGCAGGCGCGAGTTTGGCCATTTTTTCGAGCGAGGTGTCCATCGGCCGTTCATCGGTCTTGAAGACAAGCGGCTCCCCTTTTTTCTGCGGGATGGTCACGGGAACGATCTCGTCGGTCACGGCGCCGCTTTTGATGGCGGCCCTGGCCCGCTGATGGCTCAGGAGCGCCAGTTCATCCTGCTCCCGGCGGGTGATCCCGTAACGGCTGGCGATGTTCTCGGCGGTGAATCCCATGTGGTAATCGTTAAAGATCTCGTAAAGACCGTCGAAGACCACCAGGTCCGTGATCTTCCCGAAGGGCATGCTCATCCGGTATCCCCAGCGGGCGTCGGGAAGGGCGAAGGGGGCGTTCGACATGCTCTCCATGCCGCCCGCGACAACGGTTTCCGCATCTCCGGCCCGGATGGCCTGGGCGGCAAGCGCGATCGCCTTCATCCCCGAGGCGCAGACCTTGTTGACGGTGATCGCGTTGGTCTCTTCGGGCAGGCCCGCATAAATGCTCGACTGACGGCCCGGGTTCTGGCCCAGGCCCGCCTGGAGGACGTTCCCCATGATGCACTCATCGAAATAGACGGGCGCGAGCGTTTCGGGATAATCGTCGTATCTTTTTTGGATCTCGGTCTTTTCCACGCCTCTGAAGACATCAGGACGGCAGGCGCGGATCGTAGCGTTCAGATCCGGCCGGAGTCCAGCCCTCCGGATGGCTTCCCTGATGACCAGCGCGCCCAGATCGACGGCCCGGACATCCTTGAGCCCCCCCCCGAAACTGCCGACGGCGGTCCTCGCACCGCTGACGATCACCACGTTCCTCATCTGCGAATCTCCTTTTCCAAATTAAGAGCTCTGAAAAACGATGGGAATTGGTTTCATACAGCGCGATTTAAAGGTTTTTCGCGCACCATGCCGTCGCAGCGCAACGGCCGCAAAAGCAACTGCTTGAGCGCGCGAGCGCGAGTTTTGCCTTTGCAGCGAAGCGAGACGGTGCATGGTCGAAAAAGATTTATGAGCGCCAATGAACCAATTTCCAAAGATCTCAAACTACACCCGGATCAGCATCGCGTCACCCTGGGCGGCGCCGGAACAGATGCCGCAGACGCCCAGGCCTCCGCCCCGCCTTCTGAGCTCGTAGGCGAGGGTCATCAGGATCCGCGCCCCGGTCGCCCCGATCGGGTGGCCGTAAGCGATGGCGCTGCCGTTCACGTTCACTTTCGCGAACATCTCCTCTTTCGTCATCCCCAGGATCGCCCGGGCGCTGACCAGGACGACCGCGGCAAAGGCCTCGTTGATCTCGATCAGGTCGATCCGATCGAGAGTCAGGTCGTTCTGGGCAAGGATCTTCCGGATGGCGAGTCCCGGCACCGTGGCGATGTCCTTCGGCGGCTGGGAGACCTCCGCGTAATCGAGGATCGTGCAGAGCGGGGTCATCCCCAGCTCGGCGGCCCGTTCGGCGCTCATCAGGAGACAGACGTCGCCCCCGTCGTTCACCCCCGGGGCGTTCCCGGCGGTGACGCTTCCCGGCTCGCCTGTGACTGTGCTCTTGTGGCCGAAGACCGCCGGCAGCCTGGCCAGCCCTTCGCCGGTCGTTTCCGGTCGGGGTCCTTCATCCTGGCTCAGGACGGAACTCTTCTTCCCCTCCCGGATCTCGACAGGGAAGATCTCGTCGTCCAGACGGCCCGTCTTCATCGCCTCAACGGCGGCAAGCTGCGAATGGAGGGCCCATTCGTCCTGATCCGCACGGCTGAATCCGAATTCGTCCGCGACTTCCGAGCCGTGGAGGGCCATATGGCGGTCGTAAAAGGCGCACCAGAGGCCGTCGTTGACCATGAGGTCCAGGACGGGGCGCGAGGGGAGCCCCATCCGGCTTCCCCAGCGCATCTCAGTCAGGCCGAAAGGGGCGTTGGTCATGCTCTCCTGGCCGCCGGCGATGCAGATCTCCGCGCGGCCGAGCTGAATCATCTGACAGGCGAGGTCGATCGTCTTGATCCCGGAGGAACAGACCTTGTTGACGGTGATGCTGGGGACCGATTCGGGAAGGCCTGCCAGGATGGTGGCCTGCCGGCTGGGGACCTGGCCGGTCCCGGCGGCGACGACCTGCCCCATGAAGACATAATTCACATCGGCCGGTTTGACCTTCCCGCCCGTCCTGCGGAGGACCTCTTTGATGGCCAGGGCGCCGAGCTCCGGGGCGGAAAATCCCCTGAGAGCACCGCCGAAGCGGCCGTAAGGCGTCCGGCAGGCCTCGACCAGGACGACCTTCCTTAAGTTCGGGGAGGGCTTTTTCTTCCCTGCCGCCGCAGAAAAATCGGGTTTCCGCTGGCCGTATTTGGCCACGCGGGCATTCGCATATCGTTCCGAAAGTTTCTGTTCCAGTTTCTGAGGCATCTTTTCCATTTTATTCTCCGATTGTTTCTGCAAACTCGATCTCCCGCGGGACCTTGTAGGAGGAAAGATAGGTCCGGCAGTGCTTGAGCAGTTCCCTTTCCTCAATCTCCACACCGGGTTTCTTTACGATGATCGCCTTGACGATCTCACCGCGGAGCAGGTCCTCCTTGCCGACGATGCGGGCCGCCTGGACGGCGGGGTGGAGGCCAAGGACGATCTCGATCTCCCGCGGGTAGACGTTGAAGCCGCTGGTGATGATCATCCGCTTTTTCCGGCCGGTGAGGAACAGGTAACCCTCCGCGTCCATCCGGCCGAGGTCGCTGGTGTAAAGCCAGCCGTCCTTCAGAACCTGGGCGGTCATCTCTTCATCCTTGTAATATCCCTTCATGATGTTGCCGCCCTTCAGGATGAGTTCCCCGACCGTTCCCCGGGGAACCTCCCGGCCTGTCTCATCGACGATTTTTGCCTCCACGCCGGGGATGGGGATGCCGATGGAGCCCGGTTTCTGGGGCATGTCGAGACGGCTGAAGGAGGAGACCGGCGACGCCTCCGTCAGTCCGTAGCCCTCCATGATCTTGACGCCGAACCTCTTTTCAAATACGGGAATGAAGTCCGGAGGCATCGCCGCCCCGCCCGTCACACATACCTTTAAGGAATCGGTCCTGTATTTTTCGGAGTCCTGATGAAACAGCATACCGAGGAAAAGTCTGGGGACGGCGGCGATGTAAGAGATTTTTTCCTTTTCGATGACCGTGAAGATCCCGTCGAGGGTGAAGCGTTCCATCAGGACGACGCCGGCGCCGATCCTGAGTATCGCCAGCATGTTCGCGACTGCGCCGAAGGAGTGGAAGAAGGGGATGACGGCGAGCCCGATGTCCTTTTCATCGCGGTTGCATATCGTCCGGAGAAGCACCGACTGCGTCAGGAGGTTGTGATGGGTAAGGACGGCGCCGAGGGGTTTTCCCGTGAGCCCCGCGGTATAGATCATCACGGCGGGATCGTCGCCCGTAAGTTCCGGGATCTCTTCCGTGAATGGCCCTTTGGCGATAATCTGACGGAAGAGGGAATCCTCTTCCGGGCCGTTGGTCGTGACGAGGTGGCGGCAGAGGGGGAGTTCTTTTCGGATCTCCTCGAAGCGCTTGGCCAGGACCCCCTGTGTGATCAGACATTGAGAATCGCTGTTGCCCAGGAGATGCAAAAGCTCGTAAGGGGTGGACTGGACGTTGAGGGTCACGGCGACGCCGCCGATCTTCTGGATAGCGAAATAGGCGATGACGAACTCCGTACAATTGGGGAGCATCACGGCCACCTTGTCTCCCTTTCCGAGGTCGAGCGACCGCAGGTGATTCCCCAGGGCGCACGCCGCCCGGTTCAGTTCCCGGTAAGTGATCCGCTCTTCACCCTGGATGACGGCCGTATTTTTCGGATAGTGTTCGGCGCTTTCCGTCAGCATTTTCCCAAGACTCATCACCAGCCTCCGATCCTGAGTTTTTTATTATGCCTAACATAGGAAGAGAAAATAATTCAACAGAATAAAAAACGATGACAGGCGGTTGAGACACGGGCAATGGAGGCAGCGAGGCGTTGAACCAAAGAAACCCACTGCATTCCATATTTCCCCCTTGATGGAAGCGGGGTTTTTCACTATAATGGCTCCACTTCGCCAACCCGCTCATACGACCGTAGAAGCGCGGCTTTCGGGTTGTTCCCGGTGTGGTTCCGAGAAGCCGCTGATCAGATCCGCGGCTTTGATTCAGGATCTGTCTTCAAGAGCGATCATTCAAACAAGAAGGAGGAAGGGTATGAGGAAAGTGGTTTTTTTTGTGCTGCTCGCGCTCGTGTGCACCGTCCCCGTTTCTCTTGCCGCCGAGCTCAAGGTGGGTGACAAGGCGCCGGACTTCAAGCAACAGGACCCGACCGGCAAGGAATACTCACTGGAAGATCCGCGGTTCAAGGGGAAGGTGCTCTATATCGCCTATGTCGATCCCGATGAAAAGGATACGAACAATCATGTGGAAGACGCCCTGAAAAAGGAAAGAGATTCCGGCGGACTGGACAAGGCCCGATATGAAGGGTTAGGGTTCGCCAACCTGAAGGCGACCAATCTCCCCAACTTCATCATCAAGGCGCTCATCAAGAGCAAACAGGAAAAAACGGGCGCTGTTATCCTTCTGGATTATGACTATACCGTCCTTAACCTCTGGGGGCTTAAGAACGACTCCTCCGAGGTGGTTGTCCTGGACAAGGAGCGGATCTGCCGGTACAGGTACAGCGGCAAACTGCCGCCGGAAGAGCTTGCGAAGATGATCCGGATCATTAAGGAATACCAGATCAAATAACCGTGTGTCGTCATGCGTGGCATGTATCGAAGGCGGATGGGCTTCCGGGCCCCCGCCTTTTTTATCTTGACTTTCATACGAGATTTCATTAGGTTCTATCGAATGTTCATGGATTGAACGCTGGGGAGCGAAAATGAGGATGGCGGTTCAGCACTCCGATCAGCTTGAAAACGAAGCGGTTCTCCGCATCCTGAGGGAGCTGAAAAAATCGCCAGAGATGACCCAGCGTGAACTCTCCTCCCGGTTGGGCATCAGCCTGGGCAAGGTCAATTTCCTGATCAACGCGATGATCCAGCGGGGTTTTGTCAAGATAGAAAGCTTCAAGACTTCCACGAACAAGAATGCGTATTTGTATTACCTGACGCCTCAGGGTATCAAGGAGAAGACGAGGACTACCTGTTTTTTTCTCAAGAGAAAGGTGAAGGAGTACGAGCTGCTTGAAGAAGAGATCCGGCTGTTGCGGGAAGAGGTACAGGAGATCGGCATTTCACTTGATGAAAAGGACAAAGGCGCCAGCAGGCTGTAACGGTTAAAGAAAGTTGAAACAACCAGCAGAACGGAAAACGGCGTTCGGGATTCAAATGGAATCCAGAGGGCGGAGCTGTATCTTTTCCATGATGCCGTCAGCAAGACGATCCAGACGAAAGTGTTATCCACATGACTGAACGTCCGGATCGCCTGACGGGATTCACACGGTTTATCCTATCCTGCTTCCGGTCCATTCCCCTCCGCCGGCGGATCAAGCTGTTTGCCGGCCTGTCCCTGGTTTTTTACCATTTGTCTCCGAGGCGGCGCCTGGTTGCGTTACATAATCTGAAGAGCGCCTTCCCGGAGAAGGCAATGACCGAGATCGTCCTGATCGCCAAAGGCGTCTACCGGAATATGGCGATTGTCGCCGCTGAATTTTTTGACCTCCCTTGGCTCACCAAAGAGCGCATCCGAGAGATAGTCGAAGTGGAGGGTCTCGAGCATTGCACGGAAGCCCTAAAAAAAAACAGGGGGCTTTTGATGGTCAGCGCCCACTTCGGGAATTGGGAGCTGCAGGCCATTGCCTTTTCGCTGCTTTTTCAGCCGCTGTTATTCTTATACCGTCCATTGGACAATCTGTTTCTTGAGCGCCTGGTGACCTCGGTCAGATCGTCAACCGGCAACATCCCCCTGGCAAAGAAAAAGGCCATGAGACAGATGCTCCGCACTCTCAACGCCAACGGGATCGTCGGTCTGATGATCGACCAGAACTGGTCCTGGCAGGAGGGTGTTTTTGTGGATTTTTTCGGCAGACCCGCCTGCACAAGCCATGGGTTCGCCCGCCTGGCGCTTCATACGGAGGCGCCGGTCATCCCGGGCTTTATGGTCAGGCTGGAGAGCGGAAAGTACCGGATGGTCATCGGGAAACCGGTGGAGCTGGTCAACACCGGTGAACGGGCAAAGGATGTGTTGATCAATACCCAGAATTTTACCAGGATCGTCGAGGAGATGATCAGAAAATACCCGGATCAGTGGTTCTGGGTGCATCAACGGTGGAAGACGCAGCCGTACGAAGCCGAGTAAAGGCATCATTCCCCTGCGTCATGCCGTACATGAGGTGATTGTTCAATGGTGTTAACGGTCGGTCGGAAGGCCGAGGAACTGGCGAAATGGTCGGCCATATTCATCGGATTTTCCATCCCTCTGTCAACGGCGCTGGATGGCCTTTTCCTGGCGCTGATGGTCCTGTTTTGGCTGATTGGCAACAATTTCCGGGTAAAATACGCCATGATCAGGAAAAACCCGGTTGCCATAGCGGCGCTTGTGCTGTGCGGGATCTATCTGATGGGTTTGCTTTACGGGCATGTGGACAAAGGCGCGCTTTCCGATGCCAAGACCTTCCTTCTGATTCCTCTGATGATCACCCTGTTCCAGGAGGAAAGAATCAGGCATTATGCCTGGTGGGGATTTTTGGCGGCAATGCTCCTGACTCTCGCACTCTCCTGCCTCATCTTCTTCCAGTTTTTACCCAGCTATCTGGGCATGAAGGCCGGGTCGATCCGCCCCGGGACGGTGCAGATCACCAGTATTGCCCAGAATATGTTTATGGCCTTCACGGCTTTTCTCCTGGCGGCCAAGGCCCGGTTTGCTGAAACGCGTTTTCTCCGGGCGGTGTTCGGGGTCCTCAGCTTGCTGGCGGCAATCAATGTGCTCTTTATGGTTCCCAGCAAGACAGGGCAATTCGTTCTGGTGCTGCTCATCGGTTACTATCTGTTCGACTGGATGCGCTGGAAGGGAGTGATCGTGGCAGCTCTGGCGATCGTTCTTATTGCCGGGCTCCTCTACCGGATGCCGACCAATGCCGTTCATGTCCGCCTGGCGGAACTCGTTCGAGAATACAGTCAATGGCGGCCGGATCGGCCGGCCAGCATTGAATCGGCAGCGGGGCTGCGCATGGAATTTTATTATAACAGCCTGAAAATCATCCGTGAAAACCCTCTCCTCGGCGTGGGGACAGGAGGATTCCGCAGCGCCTATCAGAGACAGATCGGAAATTCCCGAATGCTGATGACGGACAACCCCCACAATCAATACCTCCTGACAGGGGTCGAGCTCGGACTGGTGGGCCTTGCAGGGCTGCTCATGCTGTTCGCTGTCCAATGGCGTATGGCCGCCAGGTTGCCTCAAGGACAAGAGAGGATGCTGGCCTATGCCCTGCTCCTTGCGATCACCACCGGCTGCTTGTTCAACTCTTTTCTAGCCGACCATTCTGAAGGACTGTTCTATGTATGGACCACGGCAATCCTGTTTGCCGGCATTTCCTCTGCTCGTGGGGCGGGAGCTGAATCATGACCACTCTGTCGGTCACCGTCATCACCAAGAACGAATCCAAGCACATAAGAACCTGTCTTGAATCGGTCAAGTGGGCGGACGAGATCATCGTCCTCGATTCAGGCAGTACCGACGATACGGTGGCGATCTGCCGGGAATATACGGACAAGGTTTTTGGGACCGATTGGCCGGGCTTCGGTATGCAGAAAAACCGGGCGCTACAGAGGGCCACCTGTGACTGGATCTTGTCTATCGATGCAGATGAATCCGTCACGGAGACGCTGCATCGGGAGATTGAAGAGGCGATCGAGCAGCCGGGAATAAGCGTCGCCTACCAGATCCCTCGCCGTTCGAGTTATTGCGGTCGTTTCATGAACCATGGCGGCTGGTGGCCGGATTATGTCGTACGGCTCTTCAGGCGCGGGCATGCCAGCTTCAGTGAAGACCTCGTCCATGAGCGGCTGATCGTCCAGGGGGCAATGGGCAGATTGATCAACCCTCTGCTCCACGATGCCTTCAGCAATCTCGAGGAGGTCCTGGAAACGACCAATGCGTACTCCTCCGCCGGAGCACGCTTGCTGTGGCAGCGACGCAAGACGTCATCGCTGACAGGTGCGGTGTTGCACGGTATATGGAGTTTTTTCCATACCTACATCGTTCGGGCCGGTTTTCTGGACGGGAAGAAAGGTTTTATGCTGGCCGTCTCCAACGGGGAAGGGACCTATTATAAATATCTCAAGCTCATGCTCTTGGCTGAAAAGAAGTGAAGTCTCTGGCGGTTATCATCACGACTTACAACCGTCCCGATGCACTGGCAGCGGTGCTGAGGGGCTATCTGGCGCAAAAAGACAGAAACTTTGAAATGATCGTTGCGGATGACGGATCGACCCCCGAAACCGCTCGGGTCATTGCCGAGATCCAGGCAAATGCAGATTTTAAGATCACCCATGTCTGGCAGGAGGATCAAGGTTTTCGCGCCGCGGCGATACGCAATCGAGCGCTTGCCAAGACGTCTGCCGATTACATCCTCTTCAGCGACGGGGATTGCATCCCTCTGCCCCATTTCGTCGCAGGGCACAGACGCCTTGCCGAGGCGGGGTGGTTTCTGGCCGGTAACCGTATTTTGATGAGTGAAACGTTGACCGTGTCGGTATTGTCCAATCGCATTTCCATGTCGAGGTGGACCGCCCGGCAATGGCTCTCTGCAGCCGCGACGAAACAGGTCAACCGACTTATCCCCTTGTTGCCTTTACCGGTTGCGTCAGCGCTGCGTAAAATACCGGCGAAGCAATGGCAGGGGGTGATGACTTGCAATCTTTCCGTTTGGCGCAGCGACTTGATGAGGATCAACGGATTCGATGAAACGTATTCGGGATGGGGATTGGAGGATTCGGACCTGGTGATCCGTCTTTTACACGCCGGTGTTTTCCGCAAAAGCGCCCGGTTTGCCGCGCCGGTCCTCCATCTGTGGCACGGGGAAAATGACCGCGGCGGTCTGGTCGAAAATCGGAGACGTCTGGAAGATTTGCTGGCTTCTGAGCGGGTATACGTCGATCGCGGTGTCGCACAATATCTATAAACCACCCAGATATGAGGATTTTTGAGGCTTAGGATATGGAAGTCTTGAGACTGGCTTCACGGGAAAAACCTCTGGATTGCGTTGCCTGCGTGATCTTGTATAAAAATCCCACCTGGATGATTGAAAATGTCATATCGAGTTTTCTTGATACGAAATTGAACGTAAAGCTATATATTATAGACAATTCGCCGACACCTTTGATGAAGCCTTACCCTCCCCAAGGGCCCGTCTTTTACCATTTCGTCGGACAAAACCTGGGTTACGGCAAGGCCCATAACTGGTGCATCCGACGCTCTGAACCCAGCAAGTATTTTTTGGTCCTGAATCCCGACGTCATCATATCCAAAGGGACCATAGAAGAATTGAGTCAGTATTTGGATAAAGACCCAAGCATCGGCATGATTTGTCCCAGGGTTCTAAACAAGGACCAAACCCTCCAGTATCTGAACAAACGGCGCCCCAATCTTACCGACCTTTTTCTGAGGCGTTTTTATACCGCCAAAGGGATGTTTGCCTTCATAAAGAAACGGCTGGACCATTACGAAATGAGGGATATCGGTTATGACGATATCTATGAAGTGCCGTTTATGACGGGCGCCTTCATGTTTTGCAGGGCGGAAGTCCTAAAAAAGGTAGACGGTTTCGATCCCAGGTTCTTCATGTATTTTGAAGATGCGGATCTCTCCATGAAGTTTCAGAGGGAAGGCTACAAAACGATCTATTATCCCTATGTGCATATTACCCATTTCTGGAAACGCGAGTCTCAGAAGAGTTTGAAAATGGCTCTTGTGTTTATGATCAGCGGTATGAAGTACTTCCATAAATGGGGGTGGAAACTCTTTTGAAGCCTCCAAGAGGTGGGCTTCATCATTGAAACGTGACTGGGCAAAGAGGCGAATTAATTTCATGTCGAGGAAAAATAAAATGGACAATGACGACAAAGTGAATCAGTCACCCCAAGTGGCGGTCATCGGATCAGGATATTGGGGGAAAAACCTCGTTCGCAATTATGCCCGTCTGGGGGCCTTGAGGATGATCTGTGACAAGAATGAAATCCTCTTGAGCCACTTCAAGGAACAGTATCCCGATACGGACACCTGCTTTGCCATTAACGAGGTTCTGCATCGGGAAGATATTCAGGGCGTGATTGTCGCTACTCCGGCTGAAACCCATTTCACATTGGTCCGTGAATCCCTTCTGGCAGGAAAGCATGTTTTTGTAGAAAAGCCTTTGGTCCTCAGCGAACAGGATGCCGAAGAAATCATTGCCCTGGCGGAAAAAAATCGGCTTGTTCTCATGGTGGGGCATCTGATTCAATACCATCCCGGCTTTATTCGCCTGAAAGAATTGGCAGCCGCTGGAGAGCTTGGCCGTATCAACTATATTTATTCACATCGTCTCAACCTCGGAAAAATCCGGCGTGAAGAAAATATACTCTGGTCCTTTGCACCACATGATATTTCCATGATCCTCTCCTTGGCCGGTGAAGAGCCGGAAAGCGTCATGACGGTCGGAGGGAACTATCTCCACAAAAAGATCGCCGACGTGACAACGACGCACCTTGCATTTTCCTCGGGCCTGCAGGCGCATATCTTTGTTTCCTGGCTGCATCCGGTGAAGGAACAGAAGCTGGTTGTGGTGGGTGACCGTAAAATGGCGGTTTTTGACGACACCCTTCCCTGGGAAGACAAGCTTTTGCTGTATGCCCATGCCATCCACTGGCAAAACAATGTCCCTATACCGACAAGGGGGGAGGCGGAACGGGTGCCGATTGCCCAAGAAGAGCCTCTGTACCGGGAGTGTGAACACTTTATGGAATGCCTCAAGACAGGTCGCACTCCGACGACGGACGGTCGGGAGGGCCTCAGGGTTTTAAAGGTCCTGAATGCGAGTCAGCAATCCATGGACACGTCTGGCTGTATCGTTCCTCTTCAAGTGGCGGGCCGATATCCTGTCGCAAAGGATCTGCACGAGGAAAAGGCCCCCGCTGATTCAGCGCCTGCAGATACTTTAGCCGAATCCCCTTATTTTGCTCATCCCTCGGCAGTGATCGATCGTCGGGTCAGCATCGGAAAAGGAACGAAAATATGGCATTTTTCTCATGTCCTTTCCGATTCGCAGATCGGTGAAGACTGTAACATCGGTCAGAATGTCGTCATCGGTCCCGGTGTGACCATCGGCAATAACTGTAAGATTCAGAACAACGTCAGCATCTATGCCGGCGTCACACTTGAAGACGGCGTTTTTTGCGGACCTTCTATGGTATTTACCAATGTGTACAACCCCAGGGCGGAGATAAAGAAGATGAATGAAGCCAGGCCGACTCTGGTGAAGCGAGGAGCCACCATAGGGGCCAATGCGACCATTGTCTGCGGTGTCACGATCGGACGATATGCCTTTGTAGGAGCCGGGGCCGTGGTGACAAAGGACGTTGCCGACCATGAGCTTGTCGTGGGCAATCCCGCCAAACAGATCGGTTGGGTCTGTTGTTGCGGCGGGAAATTGAGTGAAAAGCTGGTTTGCACGAGCTGCTCGAGAAGGTATCGGCGCACCGCCGATAGGACGGAGGAGATAAAATAACAGGAACGGTATGTCTGGATATTCCAATAGGCTTATGGTGCCGTGTCTTTGAACAGTAAATGGATTATCTTTCTTCCTCCATTTATCAGAAGTAAAATGGAGAGGCATCCGAACCTTTTTAGAATCCTGGGCAACACCGGCTGGTTGTTCTTTGACAAGATCCTTCGCATGGGCGTGGGACTGCTTGTCATCATCTGGATGGCTCGCTACCTGGGCCCTGAGCAGTACGGTTTGTTCAGCTACGCCTGTGCGTTTACCGTCCTGTTTTCAGCGATAGCCACTTTGGGGCTGGATGGGATCGTCATTCGAAACATCGTGCGAGACGATTCGTACAAGGAGGCAACGCTCGGGGCCGCCTTTGCGTTAAAGCTGGTCGGTGGTGCGGCGGCGCTGCTGCTATCGGTCGGTTCCATTGTTCTTCTTCGTCCCGGTGAAACCCTTACCCATTGGCTTGTGGGTATCACGGCCGCAGGGATGCTCTTCCAGGCCTTTGACACTATCGACTTTTGGTTTCAATCCCAGGTTCAATCCAAATATGTCGTATACGCAAGAAGCGTTGCATTCACCTTCGTTGCAATAATTAAAATCGTTCTGATTCTGATGAAGGCGCCCCTCATCGCTTTTGCCTGGGCCGGCTTGGCGGAAGTGGCCATCGCCTCCATCGGGTTGGTCCTCGTTTATCAAGCCAGGGGACACAATATCAGGGCCTGGACGGCCACCCTTACCCAAGGACGCAATCTGCTCAGGGACAGCTGGCCGTTAATCCTCTCCGGAATCATGATCATGATCTATATGCGCATCGACCAAGTGATGATCGGCGACATGGTCGGCAACGCGGAAGTCGGAGTCTATTCCGCGGCCGTTCGTCTTGCCGAGGCCTGGTATTTTATTCCGATGGCGGTTGTCGGTTCCGTCTTCCCGAGCATCGTGGAGGCAAAGACCATCAGTGAAGAGCTGTTCTATGAGAGGTTGCAGAGGCTTTACAATCTGATGGCATTGATGGCTTACCTCGTTGCCCTGCCGATCACCTTGGCGGGTGAATGGCTGATCACCACCTTCTTCGGTGCCGAATACAGTCGAGCCGGCTTCATGCTTTCCGTGCTGGTCTGGGCCGGCCTGTTTGTAAATCTGGGTGTTGCCCGCAGCTCCTTTCTTACGACCATGAACTGGACAAGAGTTCATTTCATGACGGTTTTTCTGGGCTGCGTTGTCAATGTCGGCCTGAATTATCTGCTGATCCCGGTTTACGGGGGGATGGGAGCGGTAGTGGCCTCGTGCATCGCCTATTGGTTTGCAGCCCATGGGACCTGTTTTATTTACAGGCCGCTGCGGAAAACAGCGTCCATGCTGACAAAGGCGATGCTGTATCCAAAGGTGTGGTGACCAGGGATATGGAGAACTTTATCAAGGCTCCCGCGGTTTTTGTTTTGAAGGCGCTCGGCATATATGCCTATTGCTCTCTCAGGAGAAGCGGTTTGCTGGTGGACACCGGCTGGTTCAAAAGCTTCAAGGCGGGGGAGCCGATCGACAACCAGGGAAATCCCATTCCGTGGATGAGCTATTCCGCAATCAGTTTTTTAGAAGGAAGGATCAACGGCAACATGTCGGTTTTCGAGTATGGATGCGGATATTCAACATTATGGTGGGCAAAGCGGGTGAAGAACATCGTTTCATGCGAGCATGAAAGGAGCTGGTATGAAAAGATGATGAAATTGATACCGGTTAACGTGGCCTTATATTACATCGATCTGGAGTACGGCGGGGCGTACTCCAAAAAAGTGTCGGAATATAAAGAGAGGTTCGATATCATTGTCATCGATGGACGAGACAGGCTGAATTGCGCCCGAAACGGCTTGGCCGCGGTAAAGCCGGACGGCGTGTTCATCTGGGACGATAGTGGACGGGATGATTATGCCGAGGGATACGCTCATCTGCGCAATCACGGTTATAAAAGGATAGATTTCGAAGGGGTCGCTCCGGTCAGGGTGGACAGAAAGTCTACGGCGATCTTCTATAGGGATAATAATTGCCTAGGGATTTGACGTGACTCCCGCCCCCATCGCACTGTTTGTGTACCGTCGTCCCGACCATGCAAGGCGCACCCTTGAAGCCTTGGCGAACAACGATCTGGCAGCCGAAAGCGATCTGATCGTTTTTTCCGACGGGCCGAGGACAACCGAAGACGCAGCACAAGTTGCCTCTGTGCGCGCATTGCTGGAGAAAGTGACCGGTTTTCGAAATATAGAGGTTGTTGCGCGTGATGATAGCCTCGGCCTTGCACGGTCGATCATCTCCGGAGTCACCGAAACAGTTGGCGTCTACGGCAGGGTGATCGTCCTCGAGGAGGACATGGTGACCGCACCCTATTTCCTCCGCTATATGAACGGGGCCCTCGACCTTTATGAACAAGACGAGCAGGTAATCAGCATTCATGGGTACGTGTATCCCGTTGAAGGTCCTCTGCCGGAGACCTTTTTCCTGCGGGGGGCTGATTGCTGGGGGTGGGCCACCTGGAAACGCGGCTGGGACCTGTTCGAGCCGGATGGACGGAAGCTTCTTTCCGAGCTCCAAGACCGCAGCCTGGAGAGGGCTTTTGACTTCGATGGAGCTTATGGCTATAGCCGAATGCTGAGGGACCAGATTGCCGGAAGGAACGATTCCTGGGCTGTTCGCTGGTATGCGTCGGCTTTCTTGCGCGATAGACTCACTTTATATCCCGGGATCTCGCTTGTCCGCAATATCGGCCTCGATTCCAGCGGCGAGCATTGCCGTTCTACGGAGATTCTTGATGCAAAATTGGCGACAAGGCCGCTTCGACTGGAAAGGATTCCGATCAGGGAAGATGCAGATGCCCGTGCCTCTTTTGTCTCTTATTTCATAAGTTCTCAGCCTTCTTGGAAAAGGATTTTAAAAGCAGTCGTTCCTCATTGGGTTCGATGCGCCCGGAATTGAAGAGCCTGTTGAAGGGGTGTATTCCTCCAGGGGTGCAGTGGCTCCGGCAGCCGAACCTCTTCAGCGGAGACTACCCAAGCTGGCAGGATGCGGCAGCGGCATCCGAGGGATACGACGCCGACCGGATCCTGGAAAAGGTGCGGGATGCCCTGCTGAAGGTCAAAAACGGCGAGGCAGGTTACGAACGCGACTCCGTGCTCTTTGATGAGGTGCAGTATTCATGGCCTCTGTTGTCCTCTCTGCTCTGGATCGCCTCTTGCAGCAACAACCGGCTGCATCTAATCGATTTCGGCGGGTCCCTGGGGAGTTCCTATTTTCAGAACCGCCGCTTCCTCTCGCATCTTTCCGATTGGAGCTGGAATATCGTGGAGCAGGCAAACTTCGTGGAGTGCGGCAGGCAGGAGTTTCAGGACGGCGTCCTTGCCTTTTACAGCACCATCGAGGAGTGCCGTGCGGCTCGGCCCTGCAATGCCGTCCTGCTTTCGAGCGTACTTCCTTATATAGAGCATCCTCACGAGCTGCTGGACAGGATTGTCGCTTCAGGATTCGAATACATCATCATCGACCGCACCCCCATTCTCCTGAAGGATGAACGGGATCGCCTCTCGGTCCAGACCGTGCCCGCACGCATCTACAAGGCGAGCTATCCGGCCCGGTTCTTTGCAAGAACAGGTCTTCTGAGCCATTTTGAAGACCGCTATGAAAAGATAGCCGAGTTCGATGCCCTTTCGGGGGCGATGCGGATAGGATTGTCCGTTGCATTTGACAAAGGCTTCCTTTTTAAAAAAACGTGATTGTCGATAACCTCATCATTGCCCCACGAGGATCAAGTCTGTGATTGAAGGATTTTTTTCGGATAGCAAGATTCTGATTACCGGAGGCGTGGGCTTCATCGGTTCCAACCTGGCCCGCAAACTCGTTGCAGTGGGCGCCAAGGTCACTCTTGTCGACAGCCTGATTCCCGAGTATGGCGGCAACCTGTTTAATATCGAAGATATCAAGGATCGGGTGCGTGTCAGCATCACCGATGTGCGGGATCCTCATGCAATGTCATATCTGATCAAAGGACATGATTTTCTGTTCAATCTTGCGGGCCAGACAAGCCACGTGGACTCGATGAGTGATCCTTTCACCGATCTTGGGATCAACTCCACCGCGCAGCTCTCCATCCTGGAGGCATGCCGCCGCTGCAATCCGACGCTCAAGATCGTCTTTGCCAGCACCCGCCAGCTTTACGGCAAGCCGCAGTATCTGCCCGTAGACGAGAAGCATCCCGTTGTTCCTGCGGACGTGAACGGTATCAACAAGCTCTCCGGCGAGCTGTATCACCTCCTCTATAACAACGTCTATGGCGTGCGCGCCTGTGCTTTGCGCCTGACCAACACGTACGGTCCCGGGATGCGGGTGAAGGATGCAAGGCAGACCTTTCTCGGCATCTGGATACGGAACCTGATCGAAGGCAAACCGATCCTCGTATTCGGTGACGGGCTTCAGTTGCGGGACTTCAATTACGTCGACGATGCGGTGGATGCCCTGTTGGCAGCGGCGAGAGCGCCCCAGGCCGACGGGCAGGTTTTTAACCTGGGGGGCGTGGAACATATCAGCCTAAAGGACCTGGCGGCAATGATCGTGGGGCTGCACCAGGGGGGTACATTCAAGCTGGTTCCCTTCCCCACCGAGCGTAAGGCGATCGACATAGGCGATTACTACGGTGACTATTCTAGAATCAAATCCATCCTGGGATGGAAACCGCAGGTGTCCCTGCGTGAGGGTCTCGAGCTTTCATTGGCCTATTACAGCAAACACTATCGCCATTACTGGGATCCTTAACCCGGGTTTTAACCCCTATTGCTATGTCTTCACAAAGTCATACAACCGATTCACGCAGAGCCGGGGAGATCCTTTTCCCCGCAAATCCGCGTTCCGGTTACCACTCACATAAAAATGAGATAGATGCCGCGATCCGCAGTGTCATGGAAGGCGGCAACTATATTTTGGGATCCAAGGTCAGGGATTTTGAGGCGCATTTTGCCGAATACTTGGGGGCGGAGCATTGCATTGGTGTGGCGAGCGGTACGGATGCTCTTCATTTGTCACTGCGGGTCTGTGGTGTGAAAAGAGGTGATGGCGTGATCACGGCATCGCATACCGCCGTTGCGACCATTGCGGCGATTGAGTGGCTTGGCGCCGTTCCTGTTCTTGTGGACATCGACCCTGAGTCATACACAGTGGACCCGCAAAAAGTAAGTGATACGCTACGCAAGAGAAAAAACGGATCGGCCATCAAAGCGATCGTTGCCGTCCATCTTTACGGCCATCCGGCCGATATGCATGCGCTTCAAGAGTTGGCCGATTGCTATGGGGTGGCGCTGCTGGAGGATTGCGCCCAGGCGCACGGCGCTGCAGTCGGCGACAGAAAGGCCGGTTCGATGGGGGTCTGCGGCGCCTTTAGTTTCTACCCGACAAAAAATCTAGGGGCCTTTGGCGACGGCGGGGCCATCGCTACAGCGGATGCGGGCGTGGCTCAACGTCTGCGTTCATTGCAACAGTACGGCTGGCGGGAGCGGTACATCAGTGAGGAGGCGGGCTACAACTCGCGATTGGATGAGCTTCAGGCCGCGGTTTTGGACGCAAAACTGCATTGGCTCGATGAGGACAACGGACAGAGACGCAGAATCTCGGCGTTATATTATGAAGGTCTTTCCGGGCTGCCGCTTGAACTCCCCAGCGAAAAACCGGATATGCGTCACGTGTATCATCAATATACGATCCAGTCTCCACAGAGGGACCGCCTGCGTGTTTTTCTGGAAAGCAAAGGGGTTCACACATCGATTCTTTACCCCCTGGCGGTTCATCAGCAACCCGCATACCGCAACCGCATCGCGATCGGAGAAGGGGGGATGGCGATCACCGAAAGCATCGTACAAAGGATCCTCGGTCTTCCCATATATCCTGAGCTGGCTGAGGCGGACGTCGAGCGGGTTGTCGAGTACATCCGTCTTTATTTTAAAAGATGACGCATCACTTCTGCACCTATTTCGACATCAATTACTGGCCCCGCGCCCAGAGCCTGCTGGATTCTCTGGAACGGCATTGTCCCTCTTTTACGATCCATATGCTCTGCATGGACGATGCCTGCTATAAAAAAGTGAGGGCACTGGGCCGCCCCCATGTTGTTCCTATGCGCCTGGCAGAGCTCGAAGAAGCCCAGCCTGCACTGCCGCGTGTGAAAAATACACGGTCTCAATTGGAATACTATTTTACCTGCGGTCCGGCCTTTATCCGGCATCTGATGGATCGATATCCTCACGCGGATGTGATGACGTATCTGGATGCGGATCTCTATTTTTTCCATGATCCGGAGCCGCTATTCGAGGCATTCCAAGGTCATTCGATCGGTGCGACGTTTCATAACCTGCCGGGCTTGCAGAAACGGAGAATCTTTTCCGCCCATCATCTACCTGCCTTTCATAGGCGCAGGCTCCGAGAGGGCAAATACAATGTCGGATGGCTTAACTTCCGACACGATGCCGATGGGCTTGCCTGCCTCGACTGGTGGCGGGATCGGTGCATCGAATGGTGCTATGACAGATATGAAGACGGCAAATATGCGGATCAACTGTATTTGGACCAATGGTCTTCGCTGTTTAAGGGTTTTTATGCCTTTACCCATCGCGGTGCGAATGTGGGGATGTGGAATGTGGGTGATTATCGATTTTCCTTACGAGGCGACACGGTTTACGTGGGCGATGATCCATTGATCTTTTATCATTTTCACGGCTTCAAAAAGGTGGGGGCATTCATCTATAATGCGGACACCGCTCTGTCATTGAGGGCACCCTCATCGGTCCTTAAAAACCATGTCTTTTCCGAATATATCAGAAAGCTGGAACTGTATGCGGAAAAAGAAGATACCACGGAAAGCATCAGGCAATACCGGCCGAATGGGTATATTGTCAAAAGTATCATACGTCATACCCTCGGAGTGATTTTCCGCCAATATATCTTTTATTACAAAGGCCGTGTAATTTAATCCTGTATAGCTGTGGACCAAGTCGATATTTCTCGTACAAAATCCTAAGGAGACCCTGGCAGGGAATATGAAAATATCAATTATTACAGCGACATGGAACAGCGCGGCCACGATTGAAAATGCCATTCTTTCCGTGGCTTCGCAGGGTTACCCTGATCTGGAGCACATCATTGTCGACGGCAATTCGTCCGATGCGACACTGTCGATCGTGTTTCGCTATGCCAACCTGATCGATAAGCTGGTGTCTGAACCGGATCATGGGATTTATGATGCCATGAACAAGGGGATCGCCCTTTCAACCGGCGATGTCATCGGCATCCTCAATTCGGACGATTTCTATGCGAGCCCCTATGTCCTTGATAAAGTGGCCCGCGTTTTCGAAGACGAAACCATCGACACCTGTTATGGCGATCTGATTTATGTCGATCCTCTGAACGTTAAAAGGGTCACCCGTTACTGGCGGGCAGGCGCGCATCATCCGCGAAGCTTTTACAGGGGCTGGATGCCACCCCACCCGACTTTTTTTGTGAGACGTTCCGTCTATGAAAGGTACGGTACCTTTGATGTGGCTTTGGGCACAGCCGCAGATTATGAACTGACCTTGCGATTGCTCCTGAAACACAGGGTATCTACGGTCTATATCCCCGAAGTTCTGGTTCATATGCGCACAGGCGGCGCCAGTAACGCTTCGATTAAAAGCCGTCTGGCAACGATACGGACCGCCAATCTCTCCTGGCAGGTGAATGATCTGAAACCCCTGCCGTGGACACTGACGTTCCGGCTCCTTTCCAAGATCGTCCAGTACACCCGGATCCAATGAGATCGGAATGAATCGACCTCTCAAAATTCTTGTGACCGGTGCGACAGGTGCCGTAGGACCGCGCGTAGTCGCCTCCCTTGTTGAAAGTGGGTACCGGGTCCGGACCCTGTCTCTGGATCTGCCTCCTCGGGGGATTTGGCCGGAGGGAATTGATGCGCACATCGGCGATGTGACAGAGCCTCGTGCCGTTCAGTCGGCGATGCAGGGCATCGATGCGGTCATCCATCTTGCCGCACTGCTGCATATCCCCAATCCATCCCCCCAGTTGCAGGGAGAATACGGACGGATCAATGTCGGCGGCACGGCGAACATCGTCGAGGCTGCCCAAAGCGCCGGGGTTGGTCGCCTCGTTTTTTTCAGTACCATTGCCGTGTACGGAGATTCCGCAGGGAAAGTCTTGACCGAGGATTCACCAACCCATCCCGAGTCCCTGTATGCGCAAACCAAACTGGCAGCGGAACGGATCGTCCTTGCTGCAACGCGCGAAGACGGTCGGCCTCTGGGGACGGTCCTGCGCCTCGGTGCAGTCTATGGCAGCAGGATCAAGGGCAATTACCGGCGGCTCCTGTTTGCCCTTGCCCGAGGGCGCTTTTTGCCGATCGGTCCGGGGACCAACCGTCGCAGTCTTGTATATGACAAGGACGCGGCACGGGCGGCCGTGCTGGCTGTCGGACACCCCGATGCGTCCGGCCGGATCTTCAACGTCACGGACGGAAAATTCCATACGCTGAAAGAGATTATCGAAACCCTCTGCGCCGCGCTCGGCCGCAGGCCCCCGCGCTTTACCTTGCCCTCTGGGCCTGTTCGTCGTTTGGCGGGTATCCTCGAGGACGGCGCCCTGGCCTTCCGAATGCAATCGCCCATCACCAGGGCGACGGTGGATAAGTATACGGAGGATGTGGCTGTTGACAGCCATCGTTTTTGTATGGTAACAAGATTTTCTCCACGATACGACCTCAAATCAGGTTGGCGGGAGACCATAGAGGAGATTCGGCAGGCTGGCGATTTATAAGTAATTTATGATTCATGATTTGACATCCCTATTTATTCAGCTCGTTGCGCTGGTTGCCAAACATAGAGTAGTCCTGCTTTTCATTGTATGTGTTGGTTTGGGAGCTGGGGGGGCATGGTTGATCGCCATCATACCGTTTCGGCAAAAATTGCTGGATACTCCCAGTGAGCGCAGTTCCCATACCATCCCAACGCCACGCGGTGCTGGCGTAGGAATTTTGGCCGCATTTATCATGGCCGGCTTAACACTTCGTGTTCCGACGACCTTTCTCTTTTCGGCTATCCTCATTTCTTCCGTCAGTTTTTACGAGGATTTTATACGGCTTTCAGTTAAATTTCGGCTTTTTGTTCAAGCCCTCTGTACTGTTATTTTCCTTTTCCCTGTTCTTCCTCGTTTGAGCTCTCATTTTGCATTGTCAACGTTTGGGCCTTCCCCTCTTTTCTTTATTCTGATCCTTTTATTGATCTTCTTTTTCATCATCGGGACGGCGAACTTTTATAATTTCATGGATGGCATAAACGGCATAGCTGGTCTCAGCGGCGTGATTGGCTTCGGCTTGCTGGGTGCCTACACTTTTTATCGTCCGTCTCCAGAGATTTTTGCCTTTCAAACGCCTTTTTCATTGCTTTCCATTTGCATTGCTCTCGCATGTCTGGGTTATCTTCCGTTCAACATGCCTCGGGCGAGAGTCTTTATTGGCGATGTGGGCAGCATTTTGCTGGGATTTGTCTTTGCTTGCTTGGTCGTGACACTTTCACGGAATTATCTTGAGATGGTTTGTTTTGCGGCACTACTTTTCCCTTTTTATGTGGATGAAGTAACGACGATGGTCGTCCGTATCCGGGACGGTGAAAACCTTACCCAGCCGCATCGCCGTCATTTATACCAATTGCTGGTCAATGAACTAGGGATCGTCCATTGGAAGATTTCCTTAGCCTATGGGATGACACAACTGGCTATTGGGGCAGGAATTCTGATTGCCTATCCTTATGGGGTAAAAATCGTATTGATTCTTCTGATGATATGCTTCGTTGCTTTTATTTTTCTGACAGGGTATGTTCGTAAAGTTGCATATAAGCATCCCTCAACAATGAATTGATTAAGGGATTCTCTTCCTTGATATCTCACTTTTCGTCTTGGTCGTTGTTCAGACGGAAACTTGCCCCGTTGTAAGAAAGGACCATTTTTTCATCCAGTGTCTCTTGCCGTATACCCATGTCGAGGTTGAAATGCTCTCCGAAATAGATCTTCCGGGCAATTTCCGATCTTGAGATCGTATCAGGATCACCCTCCACCAGAATGGTCCCTTCGTTGACAATATAAGCGCGGTCACAGACGGAAAGAGTTTCGCGGACGTTGTGGTCAGAAATGACAATGCCGATTCCCTTGGCCTTCAGCGTGCCGATGATATTTTGAATATCAGCAACAGCCAGAGGGTCAATCCCGGCGAAAGGTTCATCGAGAAGGATGTATTTGGGGGATGTGACCAACGCTCTCGTAATTTCCACACGCCTCCGTTCGCCGCCGGAAAGGGAATAGGCGCGATTCTTGGCCAGAGGAGTGAGGTCCAGCTCTTTGAGGAGCTCCTTCAGGCGTTCCCGGCGCTCATGCCGGTTCAGATCAAGTGTCTCCAGGATCGCCAGGATATTCTCTTCAACGGTCAGTTTCCTGAAGATGGAAGGCTCCTGTGGCAGGTAATTCAATCCCTTTCTCGCCCTGATATACATCGGGCAGCGGCTCACATCCTCTCCGTCGATGAGGATCTGGCCGTCATCGGGCTTGATCAATCCAACAATCATGTAAAAGGTGGTTGTCTTTCCGGCACCGTTGGGACCCAAGAGACCCACCACCTCACCGGGGCCGATCTCTAAATTGATCCCATTAACGACGCGCATGCCCCCGTAACTCTTCACTAGACCCGTCGCCACCAATTTCCCCTTTGACGATCCTTGTTGTAGGATTTGGCTGGGTGCCGAGCTCCGGATTTTTTCAATCCTCATTATAGCGCAGCCACTAAGAAGGTCATGCAAGGTGCGCCGGTCTTTTCGGAAGATGCACAGGAGAAAACCGATGCCGGCAGTCACCACTGTTAACAGCTTGGCCAGATTGCGAAGTATGGCCGGGACCAAGCCGGCGGGATTTCCTTTGAGGTCGGACACCCGGATAACGACGAGATGCTTGCCAATGGTCCTCCGAAGAGGGAGGATTTCTAAGATCAACGTGTAGAGGAATAGAAAAATGAAGAATCCTGGAATCACTTCCCAGAAAATATCGAACACCAAATCACTTTCTATATAATCAAGGTATTTTACCATTCCCATATATAGAAGTGCATAGAGGATAAGAGATAAAAAAATATCTATTATACCCGCGGAGAGGCGTCGCCAAAAACCTGCACAAATCTTTACGGTTTCTTTATCTGGAATCAAGTGTTTCATGATAACGCTCATTTACCGGGTTTATAACCGGACAGAATGCTTCGGGCTGTTATATGTACATTTCCAGCCTTTACATTAACCGCACTAATTTCAATTGGAATTAAGCCATAATCTTTAGCGAACTTGAATGTCAAATTATAGGGATTATCTTGTTTGATGGCCACTGTCTTCAGCTTATTTTTTTTATCAAGGATAGGGATGCTGACATCCTCTCCAGGAGTCAGAACCACGGTGAATTGGTTCTTCCACTCTCCATCCGCAAGACTGAAAGTGAATGTTTGATCTTTTCTTGGGATGCGAAGCCAGTATAAGAAGGACACAAAATCATAAGCTTTTTCGGATCTTTTATATTTTTTGACCTTTCCTACGTTCTTGTTGTGTTCGATAACGGCGCCGCTCTGTGGTTCGATCTCGTAAATCACATAGTTGGTATAGGTACCTTCATGAATAATTTTTTCGATCCGATGGGGCTGAAATGTTTTGGGATCGAACCAGGTATGAAAAATATCCTTTAGCTCGTACCGGGTTTTAAGGAGAAGTGAGGATGAGACGGTTGCATGTGCATGCAATACGTTCTTACCTTTGAAAGTCTCAGTTCCTACAAATATGAGTTCCAGGTTTCCAAGGGTTCCTTTCATGCGCCACTCTTTGATCTGACCGACCAGATCATATGTGAGCTTCTCGCCAGGCTTCAAGGGGAGATCCTGAGCATATCCGATAAGGTCTGAGGTGCTTATGACCGTGATAGCAATTATGGTGAGTATTATTTTAAAGAACTTAACTAACTTCACTCATGGTCTCCTTTACTGCAATAGTCAGATTGCGAGCGGGATAATTAACCCAAGCAACAACCTCCTGGGTCTATCCTGTTGTTCACACCCCTCACATTATAGAGATGGTTGTCACGGGCAAGGGATAATGAGTTGTAACCCGTATCTTATGTTTGTCATGATATAATAAGGAATAGAATCTGTAAAGGTTACAATTAAAACGGCCAGGCACGTCTGTCAAGGAAATAAATAAATACATAGGCAAGGGCTTTCCCTTCATCAACCATGAAATTCTCGATTATCACAGCCAATAAAAACGGTGGCCGGTTTTTAGAAGAGACCATCCGTAGCGTCATTTCCCAGAAAGAATCTGGTGTCGATTTGGAGTATATCGTAATAGACGGGGGCAGCATTGACGAATCATTAAATATAATAAATAGCTATGAGAAAGATATATCGAAAATAGTGTCCGAATCTGATCAAGGGCCGGTTTCAGCCATCAACAAGGGTTTAAAACTCGCTTCAGGAGAGATCGTCGCTTGGTTGAATGCGGATGACCGCTATCATTCAGGTGCCCTAAAAAGGGTCGCTCAGGTCATGGCTGCTTATCCCGGTAAAGCTCTCTGCTTTGGTGCTTGCCGTATCATCGACGAAGAAGGCCGTGAAATACGTAAAGGGATTACCAGTTTCAAGGAGTTTTTTTTTTCTTATTCTTCTCAATTCACCATCCAGTGCATAAACTATATCTCTCAACCGGCGATGTTTTTCCGACGTTCTGCCATTGAGAAGGCCGGTCATCTTCGGGAAGATCTTGAGGCGGCTTGGGATTATGATTTAACTTTGCGCCTTTGGAGACAAGGCGGGGGGGTGTACGTTCCGGGTGTGCCCTTATCCGACTTCCGATGGCATACAAGTTCGATAAGTGCTAAGCGATACGCAACACAGTTCAAGGAAGAATTTGATGTGGCGGTAAAAGATGCCGGATGGCCGACACCCCAGATATTGATTCACTGGCTTGTGCGTTGGGGCATTGTGGGTACCTATACTTTGATGGCGGTTACCCGGATGATGAGAGGGGCGCGTTGAAAATAGGTGTCAACACGCTCTTTTTTATTCCAGGAGAAGTTGGAGGCATGGAGACTTACGTAAGGGAAGTCCTGTTTGCCATGGCCACCTCATCTTGCGATGTCGATTGGGTTCTTTATACCAACAGAGAAAATCACAATCATATTCAAGGGATTTTTGGTAAGTTCCCCCGTTTTACTTTTCATCTTCTGCCACTGAAGGCAACAAACCGTTATTCCCGTATCCTTAGGGAACAGATCGATCTGCCTTTCCGTGTTGCCGCAAGCCGTATCGACGTTCTCTGGTCACCTGGATATACAATGCCTTTTTTTTCACCGTGCCCTCAAGTAGTTACCATACCCGATATGCAGTATCGGAGATATCCTGAGGATCTGACCTGGATAGCAAGGATCGCTACGAATATTCTTGTAAGGATAGCTGTCAGACGTTCCAAGGGCATCATCACAATCTCCGAGTTTTCCCGCAGAGAAATTCTGACGTTTACCCATGCCCTTAGGGCGTCTGTCTATACCGTACATTTGGGCGTTGATCTGGCTTTCGCCAAAGCCCTTCCGGAAGATATGAAACGCCAAAAACTGAAGAAACTCATCTCCAATAGAAACCCTTATATCCTTTGCATAGCAAATACCTATCCTCACAAAAATGTGCCTGCCCTTATCGAGGGATTTAGCAGAGTGATGAAAAAGATTTCCCATCAGCTGGTGTTGGTCGGTAAGCCGCGTCTGGGAGAATCCGAGGTGCAGGCGGCATTGCGAAAAGTTTCCGATACCTCGCGTATCCAGAGGTTCTTAGAGGTTGATTTTGAGGATCTGCGAGCCCTTTATCAGGGAGCGGATCTTTTCATATTTCCATCCTTGTACGAAGGATTTGGTCTTCCCGTGGTCGAAGCAATGATGTCCGGCGTGCCGGTTTTGACTACAAAATGCGGATCAATTCCGGAAGTCGGCGGTGATCGCGTATGTTATTTTGATCCCGATAGCGAAACTGACTTATCCGAAAAGATAATGGATATTGTTTTCTGGGAAAAAGAGTATCGGAAATTGTGGATTCTCAAGGCACAAGAATATGCTCGGCGATTTTCTTGGGAACGAACAGCGGAAAAGACTATGGAATGTTTTAAGAAAGTCGATAAAGGGAATGGATAGATATATTATTACCGGTTTCTCCGGATTTGTCAGCGAGCATTTTTTGGACTATCTCCGCACACTGGAGCGCCCTGTGTCTGTTTTAGGCATTGATATAAAACCTCCTGATTTTGTGTCAGACCAATTGACCCATGTGCAATGGGATTTTGAGAAAATGGATCTTCTTGATAGGGATGAGCTTGAAAAAAAAATTATTAACTTTCGACCAAACTTCATTTTGCATCTGGCATCTTACAGTAGCGTTGCGTTTAGCTGGAAAAATCCGGTTGAAAGCTTTCTAAATAATACCAATATATTTTTAAACTTGCTGGAAGTAATACGTTCCGTTGATTCCAGGATACGGATTTTATCTGTTGGCTCCTCCGAAGAATACGGCGATTTATCGGGAAATCAAGAGACCTTCCGTGAAGATGACATGCTGCATCCCATTAGTCCCTATGCTGTTGCCCGGGTTTCACAGGAAATGCTCGCCCAGGTTTATGCGAAAGGTTACGGCCTAGATATTGTGATGACACGTTCCTTCAATCATATAGGGCCCGGGCAAAAGGAAATTTTCGCGATAGCCTCATTCGCGAAAAATTTGGTTGAAATGAAAAAAAGAAGCGTATCTTCTCCAAGATTGATAACCGGAGATACATCGCTTATCCGGGATTTTGTCGATGTTAGGGATGTTGTACGCGCCTATGAAGGACTGTTAAGAAAAGGCAAAAGAGGAGAAATATACAATGTCTGCAGTGGTATGGGTCATTCTTTGGCCGATATGATTCGGCAGATGGCTTCTATCTTGGGGATTCAGGTGGTTACTAAAAGAGATGAAAGGCTGATGAGGCCGAACGACAACAAAGTGATTATCGGGTCGAATGAAAAAATAAGGAAGGATATCGGTTGGGTGCCGGAGATTCCTTTAAAGAGGTCTCTTGAGGATGTGCTTCATTATTGGAATCAGAGATGATTACTGTTTCTCTGCTGAAATTCTTTTACACCAAGACAGGATCTATGTATATTAAAACGAAAAGCTGCTTGCATAAAGTTACCATTCTCCAGGAGTACCAGTGAAACGATCGACAGTTGCAGTTTTGATTCCGGCGTGGAACGAAGAGGCCACTGTGGGTCATGTCATCAGGGAGATCCGGGAAAGAGGTTTTTTTGATGTCATTCTGATCGATGATGCAAGTACGGATCAGACAGCTGCTCATGCTAATGCAGCCGGCGCAAAGGTCCTGAGCCTGTCCGTGAATCTTGGCGCTTGGGGGGCCACTCAAACGGGTATCCGCTATGCGTTTGAGCAGGGATACGAACAAGTCATAACGATTGATGCCGATGGCCAGCATCCGCCTTTCTCAATCCCTGATTTGCTTGCACCTCTGACGGAGGGGAATGCTGATATGGTGATAGGTTCATGTCCTGCACGCGGTAGTCAGGCGAGAAAAATGGCCTGGCGATTCTTTCGCGGGATGGCGGGTTTGAAGATCGAAGATCTGACCTCGGGATTCAGGGCCTATTCTCTTCCGGCCATGGAAATACTGGCTTCAAAAAAAGCGACCTTGCTGGAGTATCAGGATATCGGTGTGCTCCTTCTTCTGATACACTCCGGCCTGAGAATCAAAGAAGTAGAGGTGCCAATGTGTGCCAGGCAGTCTGGCAGCTCAAAGGTGTTCGGTTCTTGGCTCAAGGTTGCGGAGTATCTGGTCCTGAATCTTATTCTCTGTATCTCACATCTAGCGAAAGATAAAAGACGCCTCGGTGACTTTAGGGAGTTGTTATGAAAAGTCTCTTTTCCTATCAATGGACCACAGCTATCATCGGCCTGATCATTGCGTTTATCATCTTCTTCTTGATCCGCCGTGACTTTTTACACGTCAAGCGTTCGTTTTGGTGGATCGGTATTGCGCTTTTAGTGGTCATTATGGGCTTTTTCCCGGGATTTTTTGATAAAATTGGTATTTTGCTGGGGGTGAGCTACCCGCCGGTACTCATTATAACCCTGGGCATCGGTTTTATCCTGGTGAAGATCCTTTCCATGGATCTTGAACGTTCAAGGCAGGAACGGACCTTGCGGCGCCTGACGCAGAAGATAGCTATCCTGGAAGGTTTCATAGAAGCCGCGAAGGATAGTGAAAAACACCATGCCACGAAAAAATGTTCTGGTCCATAACATCTATATTACACACAAATCATCTGCCTGGTTTGATCAATATTGATACATAATCAAGCTCAGCCTGTGGTTAAAGGAATTCTGGCCGTTATCGTCTGCATTGGGATCGGTATTTTAATAGCAATGATCGACCTCAAGACGACGATCAATTCTTTGACGATCGAATTAATGAACGATCAGAGAAGACCGTTTTGTCTCTACTATGACACGGGAAGCGGATATAATGAACAAGAATCGGTAGAAGGGGAGGTATTGCGGAGAGACAAGCACGCAACCATTTATCATTTTCCGATACCCAGCGACAAAACGCTGAATGCCATTAGAATTGATCCGGACGATCAACCGGCCCGGTATTTGATAAGAACCATCTCATTGAATTACTCCTTTGATTCAAAAAGGATTTATCCGCATCTCACCTGGAATGCCGTACAGATAGACAAATTATTCGTTCCCCTCCACAATGTGAAACCGTTCATTCTGCAACAGGGGTATCTTCTGGTAGAAACTAACGGCCCGGATCCTTATTTTGGAATAAAAGAAAATCTTTCAGATACGTGGAAAAGATTAAAGAATGAACAACATCCCCTGATTTTACCTTTAAGAGTTGGCGGCTATCTTCTTTTGGTCCTGATGGCGGTACTGGTCTTTTTCTATCAATATGTGTTTATGCGGCTGAAAGAAGTCAACCATCTTTTTCCTAAGGTAGTAATTCTTGGATTCATTGTTTTATTTGCAATGTCCGCATACTGCATCCTGACCGGTAGCGGATTTACTGCCAATGCGTATTATTTGTTTTGTTATTGGATCTATCTGGCTGGTGTTTTCTTTTTTTCTGGGTGGATCACGCAACGTTTGCTGAATTACTTGTGTCGAGATGTCTTTGGGAACATCGATCTTTTCGAGTGTATACTCTTGGGCGTGGTCTCTCTTACGATTGCGTCGATGCTGCTCCATTTCGTTTTACCACTCAACAGCACCCTACATAGGATGGTTATACTTATTATCTGTATCTTTTGTGCGTTCGATTATAAAAGGATTATGGGCTATTGCATAGAAAAACTGAATCGTTCTGTAGTTGTTCATCAGTGCTGTTCGAAAAACAACAATCTTCTGACTGTGATCATTTTCACAGGATTTATTTTTGTGTTGCTTCGAGTGGTGTTTCTATCGATTGGCGGCCCCACTGAATCCGACACCCTGCTTTACCATGCGCAGATCGTCAAGTGGATTAAAGAGTATCCGATCGTTCCGGGGCTTGGGAATTTGCATGGCCGCCTGGCGTATAACAGCAGTTTTCACGTGTTGGCGTCCTTTCTTGATATCGGCGCTTTCCAAAATAAATCTTTTCATGGGCTAAATGGTTTTTTCTTCCTGTTTCTTCAGGCAAATTTTTTAATCCGAGTTTGGTTTTTGTGCCGTGGAGATGTCTGCCTTTCCAATCTATTCGCTGCACTGTTCATCCTGCTGGAGCCGTTTTTGATAGCAGAATCCTTTTTCTCTAAGATCAATTCCTTATCCACAGATTTCCTTACGCTTATATTAACCGGCTATATCATATTCTATTTTATTAGGCTTCTGGAGGATGGGCATCTCCCTGCCAAGGGGGAATTGATCATCGGATTGGCCATCACCGGATTTGCAGTAACCGTAAAACTGGTTTCCGTTCCGCTGCTGATCCTGACTATTCTTGTTTTTTTTATCATCCATACGAAGGGAGGGCAGTCGAAAGAGGTTGATCGAAAAAGAGGATTTTATGTGATTTTGTATCTTCTGATTTTAATCCTCTTTACTCCCTGGTTGATTAGAAGTGTCATTTTATCGGGATATCCAGTTTATCCTGTTTACCAAATCGATCTTTTCAATCCCGACTGGAAAGTGCCGAAGCCACTTGCCGTAGACGAAGTCCGTTGGATTCAAAGTTTTGCGCGTGTACCGAGGGCTCATCCCGATCAAGTGTTGGATCAGGGATTTTCACATTGGTTTAAACGCTGGAATAAGCAATCCGTTATTCCGCTGGGCATGATTTCCGGGATTCATTTAGTGATTCTTTCATTGTTTTTCTTATATTATAAAAAAATTCTTTTCTCAACATGGCCGATATACATAACCTTATCAGCAGCGTTTTTATATTGGTTTTTTTCCGCCCCGGATCTAAGGTTCGGCTACGGTATTATTTATACGTCTTCAATTTTTCTTGTCAGTATAATGATACTGAGGCCACTTCAGGCAATCTCTGAAAATAAAGCCATTTTTAACCTCTTGATCTCTATTGTTTTAGTGTTCATTCTGCTGACGGTATTTGGGAAAAGCCCTAATGATCGAAGTTATATATTCAAAAATCTGATCGATATCCCAGTTCTGCCTACCAAGGAATATGTAACGAAATCAGGGCTGAAAATCAATGTTCCTCTACAGGGAGACATGGTCGGTAATACCGAACTTCCCTCGACCCCTTATCCCCGTGAAAACATATCCTTAAGGAAAAGTGAACTGAGGGATGGTTTTCGAGTTTTGCCTCCGTGATTCTTTTTATTAGGAAAGTTTCTTGTTTTTTCTTTAGAGAGCAATCAATCAGGTTATTGTTAAAGACTTTCTAATAATATGGTTGAAATTACAATATTGTTATATTAATAATTCAACCTTTATGATTTTAATGTTAAACAATGTCTGGATATCTTCAATCGGCGCCTCCACAGGAATCGAGAGAGCGGAGCTTTATTTTTCCCGGGTTGAAATCCCCGCTACTTGCGACGCAGAATATAAGGGTGAGCGAATACATATACAAGGGTATGAAAAAAGTGTCGATTGTTAAACTCCTCCATATTGTTGGTGCAAGACCGCAGTTCATCAAGTATTTTCCAGTACAGCTGGCGATGGACCTCGCACACAGCCAATCCAATACCGTATCGTTTGTTTCTGTCCTGGTTCATACAGGTCAACATTATGACTATCGCATGTCCCAGATTTTCTTTGAGGAGTTGGGCATCCGATCGCCTGATTATCATCTCAATGTCGGCTCCGGAAGCCATAGCCAACAGACGGCCCTGGTCCAGGAGCGTACGGAAAAAGTCCTCCTTAAAGAAAGTCCCGACATCGTCGTTGTTTACGGTGACACGAATTCCACTCTTGGCGGGGCGCTGGCAGCGGCCAAACTCCACATTTCCGTCGCCCACGTGGAGGCGGGCCTCCGTAGCTTCAAAAAGCGGATGCCGGAGGAAATCAATCGAGTTTTGACTGATCATATTTCAACCTATCTGTTTTGCCCCTCGGAAACAGCTGTAGAAAACCTCCTTCGCGAAGGGTTCAGCGTATCAAAAAATCCGGAACCGTCACCCTGCCTCCCTCAGAACGCAAAATTTCAAGACCCGATCCACAAGGATATTGATCATCCCTGGATCTTTCATGTGGGCGATGTGATGTATGACATGCTCCTCTATGCCCTAAGCATTGCGAAAGAAAAATCGAGTATCCTTCATCAGCTCGATATCGAAACAAAAGGCTACGACCTGCTTACGCTGCACCGGGCGGAAACAACCGACGATCTCCAGCGTTTGGAAGAAGTCATCTCTTTCGTCAATGAGGTATCAGCACAATTTCCAGTGATCTTCCCAATACACCCCCGTATGGCCAAGATCTATGCAGGGGTGCATAAACCCTTTACCGAAAATGTTCGAATCATCGATCCCTTGGGCTACTTCGATCTCCTTATCGTCCTGAAAAACGCTCGCCGCCTGATGACCGATTCCGGGGGGATGCAGAAGGAGGCTTACTGGCTTCAAACTCCCTGCATCACCCTCCGGGATGAGACCGAATGGGTAGAAATCGTTAAATCCGGATGGAACATCCTCTGGCATGACTATCGGGGTGAGCATCACCCGCAGGATCAGCCTCATGCTTACGGCGATGGACACGCGGCAAAAAAAATCATCAAAACTCTACTTCAAAGGACCCTCTAAAATCATGAACAGTCAAAAGACTATCGCTGTCGTCGGTGCGGGTTAATGGGGAAAACCTTGTTAGGGATTTTCATCAACTGAGCGTTCTTAAAAAGATCTGCGATGATGCAACCGATTTGTGAGGATAGGCGCTAGAGCGGAGGTCACAATAAGGATGTCTTTGGCCACGCCTCCATAGTAGGAAATTCGGCGAAGCAGATCGGGTGGATGTATATGTGGAGATCAAAGCAAAAAATGTTCAGTATGTGGTTTCAAACAGAAGCAATTAAATCCTTATAGCCAAAAATAATATAAAATTGGTCGTGTTCTGATAAATATGCAATTAAAGAAATCTTCGGCGTCCTTTAAGAACAAGCCTGCCACGCACATGAAAGCCTGTCATTCTGCATCATGATCAGAGAGTTGTTGATACGCGAAATCCGCGAAAATACCGACCGGGTTCTGGCCCTGCTCAACAGGAACCCCCTCGATGAGCTCTGCGGATCATTCGATCGGGAATACTGGGCCTGGAATTTCAAGGATTACGCGAACATGAGTCTCCAGGCTGGCATCTATCTACTCGCTTTGCTATGGGACACCGATTTTGCTGGCAACCGTTTCTATAAGAACAGTGCTCTTCTTAGGAGCATAAGGAAGGCGCTGCTTTTCTGGTGCAGGTATCAGAAGAAAAACGGTTCCTTTGACCAATGCTACTATAACGAACAGTCCTACGGAACCACATCCTACACGTTGCTTGCCGTTCTCAACACTCTTTCCATCCTCGAAAAAGAACTGCCGGGGGATGAACGGACCAGCATACACGCCAGCATTGACAGGGCATCGGATTTTCTCCTGAGGCATTCGGAAAGATATGGGGCGATCGCGAATCACCAGGCTCAGTTCATGTGCGTCATGCTGGCCATAAACCACAACCAGTCGAATCCTGCAAGTCTCCGGCTTTACGCGGAGTTGAAGCATCTCGTCGCCGCCCTGCAGAGTGTAGAGGGATGGTTCAAGGAATACGACGGGATGGATGCGGGGTATCTGTCCCAGACGATCTACTATTTGGCGCGCTGCCACGAAATAACCGGCGATGAGAGCCTTCTCCCTCGACTCGACAAAGCCGTTCAATTCTTTTCTCACTTTATCCATCCGGACGGAAGCTGCGGGGGCATTTACGGATCGAGGTACAACGAAAATTTCTATCCTTGCGGTTTTGCTCTTTTGAGGAAAAGGAGCCCCGTCGCCGCCCGCCTGCTGGAATATTGTTTAAAGGTGGAAAATCCCGGCGTTCGGCTGTGCGCGTTGGATCCCGAAAATCTCATCAGGGTGATGACGAACTACCTTGAAGCCCTCCGATGCGGACCTTTCGACGTCGCGACAGACGAAGAAAGGCTCCCCTGCGAGCAATCGTATACGGATGTCTTTTTCAGAGAGGCCGGAATCCACATTAAAGGGAATTCCCGCTATTACGCAGTAATTTCTTTCAAAAGAGGGGGGTGCATGTCCGTTTACGACAAGAACGCACGGGAGCCCCTTTTCATTGACCCTTCCTATGCCGTCGAACTGGCTGACGGAGACCGTATTACCAACGGCGTGCGACAGGATGCCGAGTACAGAGTGACCGGGCACGGCGCCGTTCTGAAGTCCCGTTTCACACGCGTGCGGATCCCAGAGTATACGGCCGTAAAAGGATTCATCCTGCGGCTGATGGCATTCACGGTCCTCCGGCCGCTTGTGGTAAATGACTGGTTCAAGAAGATGCTGGTCAGGATGCTGATTACGGGGGAGGAATTTGTCCCCGGAAGCCTGGAAAGGTCGATCGTCTTTTTCGATGACCACATCGAAATCCGCGACGAAATTTCCGTTCAGGGAGAGCTGGTAATTCGGAAGATCCTGGAAGACCCGGATATCCGTACGCGGAAAATGGCTTCCGTCGGCTACAGGTACTATGCCGGCAAGATGGAGTCCCGTATCGAGAGGCAGAATAGGAAATCGGCCGTTATTTATAGGTTGATCTCGTGCAGAGCATCAGATGAACAGATTCATTAAGAGCGCATTCTCGGCACGCAGGCATGTCAGTGCAGGCGACAACGCAACACCTTTGCAGCTTGCGGCACAAGGTATGCCGTACCTGTTCGGCGTCAACGGCTATAGTCTCCCGCCCCTTTCCATTTTCTTCATCATCAACAGCCGCTGCAATCTGAAATGCCAGATGTGCGACGTCGGACGCCGGTACACGGAAAGCATGTTTTACAAGAATCTCGTCGGGAAGGGAGCGGGCGGGAGGGGCGATTTCCCCATTGAACGCTTCGAGATTTTGATGGATGAGGTCAGGTCTTTTCGTCCTTTTATCAGCATCACATCAACGGAACCGTTGCTTTACGATCCTCTGCCGCGCGCCATAGCAGCGGCCAAGTCAAGGAATCTTGCCGTGAATGTGACGACGAACGGCCTGCTGCTCTATCGGCGCCATTCCGAACTTCTGGACGCCGGTTTGGATCGCCTCACGGTCAGCCTCGACGGTCCAGCCGATATTCATGACCGGATCCGCGGGGTTCCGGGCGCCTTTCGAACAATCCAGGAAGGGCTTCTGAGTCTCATTGACCAAAAGAGGAAGAGAGGTGTTGCCCGTCCCTCCATCACCATCAATACGGTCATCACCAATCTCAATGCAGGATCGCTGGGAAGGCTGTTGGAGTCCATTCCGCTTGCAGACGTTGAACAGGTTGCTTTCACGCTCATGTCCTTCTGCCATCAGGAGCTGGCGGATCGCCACAATCGGCAGTGGGGGGACAAGTACCCCGCAAGCAGGACCTGTCTGGAAGGGGACACCGATCCGTCGAAGATCGACATCCGATTGCTTCACGCGGAATTAAGAGAAATCCGGGGGCGTCATCACGGCAAGGTCCATTTCTTCTTCAGGAATACGCCGGAGTTTCTGGAGAAGTATTTTCACAGGCCTGATGAATTCATGGATTTCCGGCCCTGCGTATTCCCCTGGTTCACGGCTCAGGTGACGGCATCCGGGGACTTGATCGGAGTGACGAGGTGCTATCCGAGGTCCTTCGGGAACATTCTCCGCAAGCCATTCCGGGAAGTCTGGAACGGAACGGAGATGCGGGCGTTTCGAAAGGAACTGAGAAAGCACAGGCGGTTTCCCGCCTGTACGCGGTGTGAGGGGGTTCTCTATTGATGACGATGAAGGTGGCCAACGAGAATGTGAGAAAACTCAAAATAGGTCTGATCCTCCCCTTTTGGGATCCCGATGAGCAATGGGGAAAGTGGAAGCGAGGGGCTGGCAACAACAACTTCAACCTTGGCATGGCTTATGTTGCCGGCATGTTACGGTTTCATGGTTTTCAAGTCAGTATCTGCGATCCGCAGTTCTTCAAGAACGGTCTGGGGGATTTCGGGACCTATCTACGGCAAAGTCGGTTTGACGTCATCGGCATGCCATGTTTTACTCCTACGGTTTCTGATGTCTATAAGTTGGCTGCATTCTGCCGAAGTGAGTTGCCAGAGGTAAAAATCATCCTCGGTGGCGGTCACCCAACCCTTTTCCCTAAGGAGATTCTTGAGGAATGCAGAGACGCAGATTTCTCAGTCTATCACGAGGGCGAGTACACAATGCTTGAACTGGCAGAGCTGCTCGAAAAGACCCAACGTCCTGCGGTCGACGATCTCGATGCCATTCAGGGATTGGGTTGGAGAAATGGTCAGACAGTTGTCGTGAATAAGCGGAGACCGTTCATTGACAATCTCGATGAATTACCCCGCCCTGCCTATGAATTGTTTCCCATCCGGCAGTATAAGATCCAACCCACAGCCTACAAGCGTCTTCCGACCTATACTATGCTGGTGTCACGAGGTTGTCCTTATCACTGCACGTTCTGCAGCGGTGGGAAAATGCTGGGAAAGAAGATGCGGTATCGCAGCGTCCCCAAGGTCGTCGAAGATATGGAATTCCTTATCCGTGAATATGATGCGCGTGGTTTCATGTTTCAGGATACCAGCATGCCGGCGAATCGGAAATGGATGATCGACTTTTGTGAGACCCTTCGAAGAAAACGGGTTGATGTCACATGGATGTGCTATGCTCGGGCGGATCATGTCGACGCCGACCTCCTGAGTCTCATGAAGAGCGCTGGTTGCTTCGGGATCAGTTTTGGAGTGGAAACGGCAAATCAAAAATCGCTCGATCTGATCCGGAAGGGGCTCACGGTTGATCAGAATATTAAAAGTGTCCAATTGGCTCTTGATATCGGATTTCATGTAACAACCACCTACATCCTTGGACTTCCAGGGGAGGATGAGGCAGATGTGATGAATACGATCGAATTGGCGAAGCGGCTATCCAGCCATATCGCTCATTTTTTCATGCCGCTTCCCTATCCGGAGACCGAATTGTTCAATCAGTGCAGGGAGGACGGAGGGCTGCGAGAAGATTTCGAATGGCGGGACTTTTCCATGACGAATTGGTCACGGCTGGTTTATATAAACCCGAGATTAGGCGTGCAAAAAATGATGGCACTGCAAAGGAAAGCCATCGTCGGCTATTACACTTCACCGCGTGTGATATGGAGGAACCTCACGGCTATCGACAGCCTGGACGATGTCCGTAAATACACGGACGCAGCGCTGGCCCTTTCCGGTTACCTCCTCACAGGTCGAGACAGGAGCTGAGTTGCATTTGATCATTCCAGCATGGTTCTTGCAGCCTCTGGGGTACAGATGACATCTTATCCCACTATAGCACTTCGTTCATTCCTTCGGCTCCTAGCGAACCATTGTCCTATCCCATTTTTGCGGGTCGGGCTTTTCCGTCTTTCAGGAATCCGAATTGGGAAACGGGTCATGATCAATATGGACACCAAGTTCATCGACAACTGGAAGCCCGGTCTCATCGAGATCGAGGACGAGGTCTCCATGGGGCCTTTCGTCTCCATTGTTGCCGAGGCCATGCCTAACCAATCTTTTCTCCGCCAATGCGGCGTTTCCAAAAGGGGCCGAGTCATTATCCGGAAGGGGGCGTGGCTCGGTGTCGGATCGGTGATTCTGCCGGGTGTCGAAATCGGATCCGGTGCCATTGTGGGGGCCAATGCCGTCGTTACGAAGAGTGTCGATGCCCTTGCGATTATGGCAGGTGTTCCGGCCCGAAAAATTGGAACCGTTCATGATGATGAAAGCACCCAACCATAAATTATTCAATATTAAGCTCGTATTGATTGCCACAGTCCTGTGTGTGGCAAATGTTCTGTGGCTTCATTATGCAAATAAAACAGACCAGATGATAAATGATAGATGGCTGTTATCAGTCTATCCTATGATAGAAAACATATACAGCGATCCCTCGAAATGGATCAATCTGTTTTTACCAATACCAGAAGCTGACAACCTGTGGAAACCAACATCCTTTATATTCATTGACCTTGCACAGAAATTTCTGCCTACGCCTTCAGTGATTTACTATCTGTGCAACGCCTTATTGATGGTTGTTGCTTTTTTCGTTAGCTGGGAAATATTTCATTCTGTTATCTTCAGTATAACGTTCACTTTTTGTTTGGGTTTTGGCACTCAGTTCATAGTCATTTATCAATGGCCAATCTACATATCATCATTATTACTTTGTGTGTATTATCTCACGTACATGTACTGCTGTTATTCTTATCTTGTTTCCAATGAGAGACAAATCATTCGATTTTGTGGATGTCTGATAAGTGCCCTCTTTATGGCTTTGGCCCATGATGCATGGACAGACTGTTATGCCGGGACTATTTTCATTTCAATATATTTGGTGATTCTATTTAAAAAGCAAAAGGATACCATCAAATTTAGAAAGACGATTTATCTGGCATCGGCCATAACGGCTGTATTTATGATCTTCATGGTCGTAAAAGCAACTTATCCTGTTGCTGTTTCGGACCCAAATAACAGAGCACATTCAGGTCTGGGAGGAGAAAGTGATATTGTTTTGAGAAACTATCCATTGGTATTCATCATTATAGATGAGATAATAGGCAAATATTTGACATTATTTTATACGGCAATTTCAAATTTTCTCCCGCCCTTTTTTATCGGGTCAAATTCATTATTTGTTCACGGACCCGGGGCTCTAGTCGATATGCAACATGGTTATCATTCTGACAGAACATATCTCGTTGTAATGCAGCAGTTATTTCAATGGCGTTTTTACGCGGGGATTTTGTTTGCCATCATGAGTGCCTTTTTTATAAAATCATTGCGCCAGTCTCTTCTTAGACCGGATGTTTTCAATGTGGCTTTGTCAATTATATTGATCATGATTTTTACCACTAGTCCTGCTCGGCTTCTTATCAAGGCAAGACCTTTAATGAGCGTTCCACTATATGGAACGTGGGTATTGTTTTCTATCGTGGGCGCATCCGCGTTGATTGGCCTTGCAGCGTTGTACGCCAAGGGGAAGATTAAGAAAAAAAGGTATTCACTTCTTGTCGTAGCCATTTACTTATCCTTAATATTGAGAATGTTGTTGTTTCCAGCGTATCAGCGGCACCTGCACGCCGTTGTTTATGTTCCCTATACCAATGTGTCGTATAACGACCCTCTCGTAAATCTTACTAATTCAAGGGAATAAACCACTGGCATGCCAGTGGTATGAACAATGGCTTTGCCAGTGATTAGTGCCGAGAAAAAAGAAATCTCCTACAATGAGAGTGCCAACTACTCAATGAAGGAGAT